>Ga0116229_10002659_pt1 | contig 29002 bp, 22 predicted proteins | sample S1TSphgellanicum_3_FD_87313 | JGI IMG/M metagenome (GOLD analysis project Ga0116229, IMG submission 87313) | Host-associated microbial communities from peat moss isolated from Minnesota, USA - S1T2_Fc - Sphagnum magellanicum MG | ecosystem: Host-associated > Plants > Peat moss > Unclassified...
TGGGTTGTGTGCAAGCCCGTGTGAGTGAGTGAAGCTTGTCAACTCTTCCTAGTCCCATCCCGGAGCTCCAACACGCCCCTCTACCCCTCAAAGTGTTGTGAGCTAGGGAGCGTGCTCCGACTCTTCCTTCTTTCGATGTTTTCCTACTTGGGCTCACATTTGAACCCTTTCAGGAGTTGGGAGTGCGTCATCAAATCAATTCAAATTAAACAATCAATTCGCTTCCATTTTCAATAGTTCAAATACAATTTTCTTGTGAACGAAACATGACTTCCTTTTCATGTCAATATTTTTTAATCATTTAGTTAATGTATCTAAATTTGCTTCTTTAAATGGAGGGGTATGACTTTTGAAAACTTCCTTAGGAATCACTTCTACATGGGATGTCATTGGAGTTCGATTAAAAGTAGGTCTTGTCAATTTTCAAAACATAAGAGATGACATTGAGATTGTATTCATTGGAATATGGTTGGATTTTGACAAGGAAATGTTGTTGGACTGCCTTATGCAGTTAGATCATAACTTAGTTAGCATGGTGGTACTAAAAAGTTTCATTTGAAAATACAATATCCCTTGGAAGATTATTCTATAAATTTTCATACAAACTTTTCAAATTTACACCAAAAGAGTAAAATGTATGCACATTGTCAACATGTTTTGGAAATTTCATTTTTAAACTAGTTTGTCCAATTGAAGCAAAATCTTGAATGTGTTTTAACAACCTTCAAAAAATAGGCATAAAAACATGATTTTCATTGTGCATGAAATCTTATAGTTTTGGTGGTGTGAAAACTAGTATATGCCCCATAAAAGCATTTATAATTTCATAAACTTCATGATTAAAGTGTGTTGGCAAATTTAAATGAATCTAACCTTGTGATATCAAATCCTAATACATTTCATTGAGTCTTGTTCTTGTCATATTCATGGATTTGTTTGAAATCCCCATATAATGCGCAACACTTATCCTTGTAGATCTAGGGCCATTTTCTAAATATTTTCAATGTCCATTGTTTGTGACTATGGCTATTATCTTCTTCCATCTGTTTGTTGTTGATCAAAGTTATTTATCAAATCTACCTTAGATTCATCACATTTCACTTTCATTAATACAATTATTTTTAGGTTTTTCTAATTTAGTTGCCTTTGTTTCTTATCTCAAGGGATGAATTTGGATCACATTTGATTTTTCTTTTTGTTTGAACTTGCAACTTGTTATCATTTTAAATGATTTTTATTTTTTAAAATGATGCAACATTGATTGATCTAACGATATCTAGAAAACCAAAATTCATCATTTTAATTATGATTGGATGTGAAACTATAAATAAAAATACAAATGGATAAAAAAAATCATTTCACTTATGTATATGTTTAAGACCTTCAAATTGTTCTTTTGTCATCATCATCAAACACAAACCCCATCATGTCATTGAGGAAAGCCACCATTGAAACTTTATATTACTACCCAAAAAAATGATGAAATGTTGGAAAGGGTGATGAAAGGGCTAAAAAGGGCAACACAAGGTTTGTAGATTGTAACAATAAATTAATTGGTCATTTCTTGAACATGTAACTTCCATGGAGTTGTTTGTCATTTTTGTAACATGTCACTACCATTAATGATAATTTACCACCCACATCATCATTGATTTCACATTGTTTGTGACCTTGGCATTCACATTAATTTTTGATAACACCACATATGTGAACACATAAAAGATAATATTTATATAAGTACCTTTGATTTATTGTGAAGATATCCCTAGGTGTGGCTTAAATTTGTTTTTAAACTTAAAAGTGAGAGATTTTGCAACAATGGGTACCCTCCAAACCCTCTAGATGCCACCCCTACATTTGCTTCACATTTTCCACTAGTACATGTATCCTCCATTTATTTTCCATTTGTGGTCACTATGAGCCATATCGACACAACCAAGTGTGGTAATCTCAATTTTGAACAGTTGCATCAAGGTTATTTGAATGGGGTAAGGTTATTAGGGGCTTTTAGTAACTTAATAGTGAATGAGGAATGCACTTGGTGCATGGAGGGGTTGTTTCTTTTTATGAAGTACGTTATTGGTGAATAAGGTGTTATGTTAATTCTTTTCTTCAACAAAAAGTTGGTAACCATAGTTTTGGGAACTTTGTTACGTAATTAGGGGTGAGAAATCTCTAGAGGGTTGGCAGTAGAAATAGACACCAGAATTCGCGATGTTTAGTGCAACATTAGTCTTGTTCTAGTATTTAGTGAACAATAAAGATGTTAAAAATTCTTGAAGCAATTAAAGGGATGTTAATGAAAGGTCCAATAGAAATAGAACAATTTTCAAGTCGTATGAACATAAGGTTAATTCGAAACAACTTAACAATGAAATAGATAGTGTGATAGTGTGCCAATGGCAACAGGAATTTTATAACGATTGAAACATTTATTTAGAATAGGGATAAGTTCAGCAAAGAGCTGCAAGTACATGTAAAATCTTGAGCTATGCCATAGTGATAATTCATAATTGTAGGAAATTTAGGATGCGTCGGATGGTGCAAACTAAATAGTCCGCCTTGCTATTAGGAAGTAGTTGACGAATTGGACCGCGCAACCAACAATAGTGTGTAACGTTAGGAACTAAAGCCCATGCGAAGATAGAAATATCTTCAGTTTCGTAACAACCTTCATAAACAATCTCAGGTTCGTCACCAGAAGAGGGGTCGACTTGCAACAAGATCACCGGGGTGCGAGAGTTCGGAGAAATATGATAGTACTAGGCTCGAAAGGGTTCAATTTCAAGATGAGCACGCACCTCTCGAGGTTTGGGTTCTTCATCACGAGGATGTTGTGTTAAGGTTAGATATAGAGATGACTCTGAAAGCGGTTCTTCATTCGCTTGTATGGTTTGGGGCCTATAAGATGTGACCATGCATGACGCCATAATTTCAAGAAGACAAAGGTTAGATTTTCAATCAAAATCAAATGGAAAATGAAGGTGTGAAGGACTTGTTACATTGAGGTGCATAGTCGTAATTTATAAATCAAAAAAAAGGAAAGAAAGGCAAGAGTAACGGCCTAAAACCATGATAAAGTAAAACTATAAGGTCAAAGGAAAAAAATGAAGGTTTAAATAAAGTTTGTTGGGGGGAAAGTGGGAAGAGGTGAAAAGGTGTTTTTCCTTCACCTTCCATTGGCCACCAAACATGAAACCTTCCATTGGCCACCAAGCATGGAACCTTCCATTGGCCACCAAGCTTGGAACCTTCCATTGGCCACCAAGCTTTGGATCTACCTTCACCTCCCTTCTCCTTCTTTTTAGAAGGAAAATTCGAATCATTGGGAACTCTCTCTTTCCCCGGACATAATTTTCAATTCAATTTTGAATGCTTGTTCCCACAAGCTTTTTGAGGACTAAAAGAATGATTAGTCTTGGTAGATGGGAAAAATAAGGAAAGTAAAATGAAAATCTTGTAGTAGTTTTGGAGGAAAGGAAGTGAATAGTGATAGTATTGGGAGGTTGGAACTTTAGAAAACATTTCACAAACCACCTCGGGTTTGGTAGTATAACTCCTTACCAGTTTAGCTATAGAATTTAAGATTTGGTACATTGGTGCGCCTTGTAGTTAGCTTCTTAGTGAACTAAAGCAAGTCATATTTTAATAACCTATGTGTTAGAAACAATATTTCAAGTGACTGGTGGTCTACAGTCAAGTTGAACCAACTACCTTCATAAAACCCTCTCAGGTTTGGTGATATAACTTTTTATTGGTTTAGCTACAGATCTTAAGATTCAGTAGGTTGGTGTGCCTTGTAGTTAGCTTCCTAGTGAGCTAAGGCAACCTATGTGTTAGAAACAATATTTCAAGTGACTAGTGGTCTGTAGCCAAGTTGAATTATCACCTTTGTAAAACCCTCTTGGGTTTTGTAGCATAATTTCTTATTGGTTTAGTTGTAGAACTTAGGATTTGGTAGCAAGATGCACCTTGTAGTTAGCTTTCTAGTGAATTATGGCAAGTTGGATTTGAATAACCTATGTGTTAGAAACAATATTTCAAGTGACTAGTGGTCTGTAGCTATGTTGGACATGGTGTTGACCCTTTAAACATTAGTTTAAACATTGACAATTTGACATAAAGTCCTAGAATGTGTAATGTGTGAGCTTGAAAAATATATCTATCAGTTTTAATCGTAAATGATGCATAGGAGGCAAGCTACTTAATTTCGACTACAAACGCAATTTAACATCTAGAAATACACTTGCATTTTTCCTTCACCAATAGCATTTGTGCTTTCAAGCATAATCACCTTGTAGAACCGGGAATAGAGGGACGGAAAGTCACCTCACATTCACACATGTAAAAAAGGGGAGGGTGGCCAAGTTCTAATTACCCACCCAACACTGGAAAGAACCTTAAACATATCCTCTTGATAATTAGTAAAGAAATCATTATTAATCAAAGCACCTTTGTAATGCAACAAAGAGAAGTTATGGAGGACTTGCTCTACCAAAACATTAATCATAAACCCTAAACCCTAAACCCAGTCTGTGCAATCCAATCCAGCTTGCCTTACACAAAGTTGCACAAGCAAATCCATTGTATCCACCTGGAAGAATTGAGCCTACAAGAAATTAACAAATGACCCAATTTCTATCTCCATGACAATCCCCCAATATTTGTGTTATAAGCCCAACTAGGGGTTGGGTATTAAGTTAGGTGTTGAGTCTTAGTGTAATTTTGTGAGTCTTAAAGTTTTTTCAAAGTTAGCAAAACCTAATTTTTGTTGGGTGCTTGTCCTAGGTCCCTTAGTTTGGGAATGCCCTTACTCCTCCTAGGCCTTACCCTACATGTAAGGGTTTGTGTGTCCTATTCAAGGACTTTTTCAAGCTCTCTCCTAGGTGAACATGTAGCTACACGGGTACCTTCACCTTCTTGAGTGCGGCCTTTTAAAGGCCATATTTCACCCAAGAAATGTTAAATTTGGACTTAGAGACCTTGGTTTAATCATGGGACAAGATGTTTACCATAGTTACAAGCAACCTAAAAGCCTCCTCCTAATTTCCAAGGAGAGGTAACAATTAGAGTAATTAAAGCAGATAATAATTTGAAAATCTAATTAATAAATAGGTTATCAATAATTAGCATGTGGAATTTCTTTTTTGTGGTGAGTTTTTGCACCTTGGCTATTTAATTTCTTTCAAAAAACCAAAAAAAACATGAAAAATTGAAGTTTTTGAGGTTTTTTTTTACCATTTTTTCAAAAAAGAAAAGATAACAACCATATTTAGACCTAGGTATTGTTACCTAGGTTGCCAATTGTAGAGGACTTCTGAAATTAATTTACAATACATCCAAGATATAGTTGCCATCTAATGCTAAATATGTGTTTGTGGAACCTCAACACTGAGGCTACTTCAAAAATCTAAAAAGCAAAAAACCTCAACATTTTGTTCTTTAGTTTCACAAAGTTGGCAAAACTTTGCTTAAAGAAAACAAACATGTTTTTTTTTACTGAAAATATATGTTTGTTTGCAATTTATTATCCAAAAAAACCTCAAAAAATAAAAAAAATCTACCACCAAATAAATCACTAATAATAATAAAAATCCAACTTGAAACTGAAAAACCAGACTTGAGTAAAAAATATGTCATTTCATTAATTGGTCTATTGTCCAATTTGACTACATTTTCACTTACATACTAGGTTCCATTTTTGCCCTACCCCCCCCCTCCCCCTCGCCCTCACCTACCTACCAACCATATCTCACCCCCCCAACCTACATATGTACTACCCACCCCTTTATTACATGCCTATCTACCTAGCGGTCAATACACCATGCTACTTATTATGTGGCCTTTCATGACATCAATGTTGATGGATGAATGTTTTATCAATAACCACATGCACACATGTTCACATGTTCATGAAAAAATAAAATAGTTCACACCCCAATGGACACAAGTAGGCCCCAACAACCCAGAATATTCATAACTCGACCATTCACATCATGTCATACACATGGGCGAACCATACCATAGTACCTTGGCCATTTCAACACATGTTTGTCGAATAATTAATTAATTTTGAAATTTTCATTTCAACAAATGGAATATTGCAAAATATTCACTATTATCCTTCACAATATTTTTTGATTTGAAAGAAATAATTTTTGGAATTTTCAACAATTCTAAAAATAATATGATTAGTACTAAGGTAGTAGGCTTGGCTGCACCTAATCTTAATAAAATTTTGAAATAGTGTTTATTACAAATCAAAAGTTTGGCAGCTATTAGATTTTATGAATAAACCTTCCATGGGCTTCTCTTTTGTGCTTTTGTTGTGGTTGATTGTGTTGAGGAAAAATCGCACGCCACATACATTTTGGGTGGAACCTAAACAAGAAACACATTGGAATTATGTGGAGTGCATTGTGTGGAAAGCAATAGAGGAAATGCATCATAAAAAATACATGAAATTTTATACAATGAATTTGGAAGCTTTTGACAACTCGGTTCGAATATTGACAGCTTATTTGAAGTCAAAATGCATCAATCAAGTTCATCCCTGGCTAAATTTCAGGAAAATTGTTGCACTAGTGGTTCATAGGTTTGCCCATGGTAACTCCCCTAATCACATTATAGATTGTTTAAAAGCTAGGGGATTCTACTACAAGGAAATACATTTACAACACAATCTATTGTCAACCATTTCATAAATCCAGGAATGGTGTTATAAACTTAATGTGAATATTTTTTATCAAAATTCTTGCACTTGATTATTGCCCACCCAAATCCTTGTTTCATTGAAACTCCATATTTGATCTTAATTATATTCATGTTAAATGGACAATGTTTGTAAGGTTTGGTAAAATAAATCATATGACCAACTTGTCAAACCTTGTGCCATGTGGACTTCTAGTCCTTTCATAAGCCAAATACTTAATTATGGATATTGATAGTTGAATTAGTTGTTCCCAATAATTTCATCTTTGAAAGGAATTGGTTTGGTTTGAGAAAGTTTTGCCACCATTTTGACATATTGTAAAGTAATAGAGAGTCCACATTCTTCTTGCATACCTAGCATCCAAGACACCATTGTTGCATGCTTTTTGTTCATGAACACACCCTACGGTCCTTCTTTCCTTGATTTTGTTGTAAGTAATTCAAATTATTTAAAAGAGAGGTTAAAGGTATGTGCCAATTTGTTTGCATATTTTCCTCAAAGAAGTTTGCCTTCTTTCCACTACATCCATTACTTCTTCCAAGGATTCAATTGTCCATTTGCTTCATTTTCATAGGGTAGAAATTATATTTAGTTTTGTTGCCTTCTTTGTTTGTGTTGCTAGTTGGTCCAACATTCCTCTTCATTGCCTATGGAGTACATTATGTATCATGATAACATTTTTCCTCTTAACCCCAATCTTTAACAAGTTGGTGGAGTTAGCTTTGACCTACAAGAGGTATGCATTTCAATTGCTTATACACATTCCAAATTTGCAAAAAATACTTTAGGTTTAGATACTTCAAAAGTGCATGACTTGTAACATTAGCATAAAAGAAATATGTTCATATAAAATTTCAAAGTTCTAGACCAAATCAATATTTGTCATTGATGTGTAGATTGTAGGTGTAAATTTCATGCTATAATGAGTTGTAACCTAGAGAACCCGAATTGTTTGACCACCTTGCTATTCTTGGGACTACATTTTGTTGGATTCTGTGATAGTATAAAAACTTGTAATTTTCCTTGTAGAGTCCATTTACATAAGATGTTCCTCTCTCTTCAACTTTTGTTGTTTGTGATCTTGGAAAGTTGTTTTTACTTTTACATTTTATGAATTAAAGTTTATTTTCACATATTTTACCCTTTATTTTCATTTCAAATTGAATTGATTCTCATCTATTTTAGATCTCAATAATTCTAAACTAGGAATTAGAAGCTTTTGGAAACATTGAAATTCATGCAATATACTCTTTGGCAATGACAACATTTTTGAAACAATGTTTAAACATCTAAGAAGTTTGAGTGTTTGTTCAATTATATTATGTTTTGCTAATTAACTTGTGATTGACATACATGTTTTTGGTAGGAATGTTATGTCGATAGAATTATGAAATTTATAAGTTTATTATGATAATCATAAGCTTGTTTTGTTTTGAATCCAAAGTTGTTGCTGCAAATATTAGGTTTCAAGGCATGTTTATTCATTTAAAATCATTTGGAGCCCTAAACCCCAAATAATTTAAAATTGTATTAAACCACCCATTTGGTTCAATTATCAATTATTGTTTTAATGATGGGCATGTTTGCCCTAAACATTAAAAAAAAAAAAATGTGAAAGGTAAATATAAATACATGCATATCCAATGTGTAAAATCAACTAGGTGTGAATGATTCACTTACCTTGTCAAATGTTTTGCATTTACATTTACATGGGGGAGATGGAAAAGAAAATTAGTTACCATTTTTTGCAGTGAGCCATTTGGATTAGCCCATTAGCCAAAAAAATTGAAACTTTGGAAATGTTTTATTCACCACTTTGACATTTTTTCACCAACTTTTTCTTTGATTTTTAAAAACATGAATTAACATATATTTACATATATGATAGGAAAGTGTAAATCATTTACAATTACACAAATGTGGATGAGAGGTTTTACACTTATTCATAGTTTTAATAAATCTCAAATTTTCATTTACACTTACACAAAGAGTATGTCTAAAATCATGTACACACCCAACACAAAAAAATTCTTGATGTACCTGGAAGGAACCTCATATTTATGTAAATCCCTCCCCCCCTACAACTCATGACTTATGGGCCAAGGTGTATTTTCACCTTCTTGAACAATGCCCTTTAAAGGTTCCAATTAACTTGGGAAATGTTAATTCTGAACTCCAAAACACTAATTTAATCTATGAACATTAATTAAAATGTATAGGAACAATTCAAATTTTTGACTAAATTTTTACCATGATGCCAATGTAAGTGTTGGTTCACTCAAGTCATGATTTATGTATGTTTAGGTTCATGATAATCTTCGCCTCATGTTTTATGATGATGGGTAAAATCTATGAGTTCCCAAAATATAAGGCAAATTATCACCCCTTCTTGAGCCCCTTATTTTGAGAATGCCTTCACCTGGGATTTAACGATCATACACAACAATATTTAATATGACAATAACCATGTCAACTTGCATAAACTTTATTAACACCTTTAGAACATTTTCACCCACAAGAATAAAATGACCTATACAAATTATTTGGATGAAGTATTACGTTAAAATATGTTTAAAGATTAATGCCCAAAAGTTGTAAAATGCCCATGTACAATTTTTTTGGGATGACAAGCCATGTAAAAAAACACCATGAAATTATTTGTTGGTTAGAAAAGTGCGCATGTTACTAAAGCCTTCATATAATGCCAATAGTAAGAAATAATTGTTTATCATTGGCCAACTTACTCACTCCTTTCCTTAGCCGTGGAGCTTTCACAATGGCTATTTGTGCATTTTAAGTTTTCTTGGTGATTATGTTGGTTTGTTTGGTGATTTCTTAAATGTTTGCTGGTTGTGAATTTAATTTTAGTCTTAGTTGCAACTTTCCAATTATCTTTAAAGTATTCTTAATTTTTCATTTGTTTTGTTCATGCAAGGGAGTGACATTCTTCCACTATTGGCTTTTGCCTTCTTCCTTGGCCTTGTTGCTTAGTTTTTTTTCGAGCATTGTTATTCATCACTCCCAACTTTGTTCCTTGCCTTATTTACATGTTAAATTCCCACCTTTGTGAGTACTCATGGGCTTTGTGTTGTGTGGAGGTGGTAGTCAACCACACCCCACAACATTCAACAACATTTTGCCCTCGAATGATTATGATCCATCCAAGCATAGGTGGATTTTCCCATAACCACACAAAATTGTGGGCAAGTTTTTTTAAGGGGCGGTGGATATTCACCTCAAGAATGGATTGTTGGTGTTTTTGCAATGAACCATTTTCAATGTGATGCAATTCCTTTCTAATTCTTTTTTCCTTTTAGAATGCTTGATCCAAATTCTTCAATTCCTTCTTGAATGATATCGTAAGGAAGTGAGATTGGGTGTAGGTTGTGTGCCCCTTTTTTTTCTTGGTTAATGTTTTCAAGCTTTTAAGAAGTGGTGGAGTCAAAGGTTTGTCCTTGAACCTCTATTATTGTTTCTTTTTTTAATGAAATTTGAGTTTAAATGGTTTTGGATTTTTTCTTAAGTTTATTATGGGGGAATTTTTTGCCCTCTTTAAATGCATTTGATTTTAACACTTCCATCAAGTCCTTTACAAATATGTTTGGTTGAGGATTGAAAGTGCCATTGCATTTTTTACTTGCAACACTTGAAGTTATCCTAACTTTTTGCCCATGATGATGGAGCTTGAAACAAGTTGGGTTTTTGTGATTTCAATACGTTTCTTAAGTTTTGTGAATGGGGCCAGTTTTTGCTCTTTGGGTGTGCCTAATTCATGCACTTTCATCAAACTATGTAGAACCTCATTTGGTTGAAAATTGAAAGTGCAATTGCATTTTCTTATTTATGGCACTTGAAGTTTTTGTGATTTCTTGCCTGTGACAACAAAGTTTTCAAGGCAAACCATCGTGTTATTTCACTACATTAAAGTTCATTGTAACGTTATAAACATATGGTCATATCTCAACCCTTTCCATGAATAACCCAACAAATGTTACATCTTTGTGGATGAAGTTTTGTCAAATATTCAAGTTGAATGAATTTGACCCTTCATCCATGGACCACATGGAAATGACCTTGGATGAAACATAATGTAACTCTTAAAACTTTCATCAACAACATGAACCTTTCATCACCTCTGGTTTTTACCCATTAGTCAAAAAAACTAAGAACATTTATGGTATTTAAGCTTTTAAAATTCAAACATGCAACATGTTTAGGGACGAATAATTACTCTAAAAACCCCATGGCTAACCACTTTGCCCACCAAATGGCAACATAGAGATGATGCACATGGACCCAACATTGGCGCACACCAAAGTTTTTAATATCAAGAATTTCAAAGATCGAGTCAAAAATGTTTTTAACCTCCCTTGCTCAAACTTGCTCCCACCCCACTTTAGAATGCAACTACCCCTTTCCACAACACAACATCATAGCAATCATCACCAATCAAACTTCAAAAGGAAGGCCCCCATTTTGGACTCACCTTTTGGGTCACATTTCACATTCATTAAAACAATTTGATACCTAAATTTACATAATCAAATTTTAAGATCTTGCAATAGACATTAATCTTTGTGAACCTTCAACACATCACATTTCCCCTAAACAACTTTCTAGTGTGATGTACCACAAACTTTCCTCAATGCCTATTTTTGCACCACTCAAGGTCATTGTCGAAGCACAATTCCCTCAATTTCGTCCATGGGAAGTAGGCCACCCTTTGGATTTTTGTTGCTTCATTTGTCACCACCATCAATTAATAATGTTAATTCAATTATTATGATGGCACCACCCTCATTCAATAATTTGAATGGATCATTAAACTCATCTTGCCCTTGGCCTTAGGTTCCATGCAAGTCACAATGGTTTTAGAAGTGTTGAAAAATAGAATGTAACATGCTACTTAATTATATCCTCTTTTAGGACTCCTTCAAAGGATGCATATCAAAACACACCCACACCTAAATTGAATAATTGCAAGCAACATTCCAAACTTGCCACACATCTTCATCATGAAACACTTCAACAATTAAAAGGAAAGGCTAGGACCTTTCATCATTGCACCCGTATGCCACGCCCGCCTTAGACAAACTCAAAGCCAAACGAGTTCCATGTAGAAATGAAGCACCCAACCCTTCACAAATTCATCTTACATTCTGTGGGGATTCAACAAGTGTTTGGTAGCTTGTGTTGATAATCAACATGTAGACAATAACCATTAGAACAACTAAATGATTAATGATTGGAAAATTCATAGGGGAACATGTCATTCATAAGGAAACTTAAGAATGTATGTGTCTCCATTTGCACATTTCCTTTAAGTTTTTAAACCATTTGCTTGGGGTTTTTTCACCTTGTTTTTCATAGAGGAGGAGGATGTTTTTGCCACAAGGAAATTTTCAACAATAAAAGAAAATGGGATTACTTATTACTTTTCATGCTGGAAATCAAAGTTCAACCTCTCAAATGTAGTAGGTGTTTTAACCCATATGTTTAGGGGGTTGTTGTATCATTTTAGCTTCATATAAAGTAATTACCATTTTATCTTTATAAATTATAATAAATAAATAATAGTTATATTACTAGCTAGATAATATTTGAATTTGATTTAGTTATCGATTATTCTTGTTAGTGTTAGTTACTAATAATATTAATTATTTGTAGAAACCTAAAACATTAGAAATATTTGTTTCTTGTACCATTTTAAATATTCAATGCAATACATTAAAAAAATGTATCTTTGAGTTTTAGTGTGATAAAAACATTAATAGCGGGTGTTGAGCTAATAATATCGCATACTATAAAAATTCAATTATTGAACATTAATGATCAATTATGCACATCAAAACACCTAGGCCCCTTTGGAAAGTGCATAGGCGAAATAGTTGAAGTTGAATATATTGATTATTATGTAAAACAACCCATCAGATCCATGATCACAATTGAAGTGCATGACATTTCATGACTTTCAAGTTTCATCACCATCCTTTCCTTGGAAGAAGGAATGCTAATAGGTGGTCCTAGAAAAAAAAAATTCTAGATTTTCAAATTAATGCCACAAGTGTTGACAATTTAACTATCTCACATGTGCATGCCCCTTATTCAATGCATCCTAAGATGGGAAAAATCCATGCCCCCAAGCAATGGGTCCCTTTCTTGACACAAAAAAATCAAATTTGAAAAACCTTCCAAGCAATTTAATGACACATGCCCCATGAGACCATTACCAACAATAATTAATCTTCAATTTCAAATACACTCAAGATGGGGCTATTGCAACCCTAGCCCTGGGTTCTCGACCAAAGCAAGGGCTTGCAAACGCATGAACCAAATGTGAAGCCTAGGAGTCACTTTTCATGCTCCCAGGAGTGTAGGAGAATGTGAAGGAATGAACCCACACATTTCCAAGTGGGTTCCCACTTTGGGAATTGGAATCCCAACGAATTCTTGAATTTTCAAAAGGTGATTGCAGGAGTCAAAACTCATTGGATTAAAGAATTTTATACACCATTGAAAAATTCTTGAGACTTAAATATCTAAAATGGGCTCGCATGACCCATTTGGGTACTTAAAACATAAGTTATGGTCAAAAGAAGGGTTGAGAGTCAAATTGTCAATTTGATTCCCGACCACTAAAAGTCAAGAATCGCCTTGATTCACTTGTGTGCAGGTGGTGTGCTACATAATGTTGAAAAGCTCTTGATAAGGGCTATAAATTGTTTTTAGACCTCACCTCAATCAAAGGTCTAAAAAAGAAGTTATGGGTTTCCAAAATCACACGAGTCTCAATTTCAGGAACTTCAGGACTCCCAACTTGGGAGTTTCGAGACAAAATGACATTTGGGTGTAGGCCCTATGGTCAAGCATAAAAAACACTATAAAGGGGAAGGTGATGGCTTCCTTCAAGTTTGGGCCGTGGTGAATTTTGTGAGTTTGTGTGTGCCCGTGGCTCGTCCGTGCACCAAAAATGTTTTAACTATGCATTAACCAACTTGTTGTTTGGTTTGTGTAGCTTTGTGTGAATAATTGACTCGCTTGTCACTTGTTCTATTCCCCATCCTAGAGCTCCAACACACATTTCTACCCTCGAAATGCTACAAGTTAGGGAGCGTACCCCAACTCCTTATCCTTCCATTGTTTTCACTTTGGACTCACAATTGAGTTTATTAAGGAGCTTAGGGGTGCGTTGAAGGCCTTCACCTTCCAATGCTTGGCTATTTCCTAAACGCAAGCACATGACCAAACAAAATGCCAACTTTCTTGTAAAAATCATAAGTAATGCCAAACCAAATGCATTTGGGTAGACTTGTCCATGTGGCAAACAACTCATATTTGACCTATCCTTAGGCCAAGGCAAAAAAGACCAAACTGCCTCATAAGGAAAAAACCCTTTCAATGGGTGAAAACACCATAACCGTTAAAAAAACACCTTGCCATTTGAGGATTATGCCAATTATTAGAAGGTGGTCAAATTTTAAAAAGTTAAAAAGTGCACCAACTTTCTCATAGCACAACCTTTGATTGAACATGAACCCATTTAGTTGATCCCAATGTTGATCCCAATGTTATGCTAAAAATAATGACTATTGCAACAATGGTATTTTCAACAACCTTGCATGATGGGCCAACCTTGATTTCAAAATGCATTCTTGACTTCACAAGTGATGCCCTAACCAACACTCACCTTAACCAAGACCTCATTTTCATTAAGGTTGGTTGTTAGTTTAGTCATAAACTTACGAAGCTTGCATGAGCATCTTCAAGACACAAAACTCCAAAGGGAATTTAAAAGAGGACTTGAATCCTCCATATTGTCACACACATTTTTTCAGCTTTTAATAAGTCGACAATCGAAAGGTGAAGCCACAACATGGCTATGGACCATCATGTGCAAAACCATTGGTGAACAAACGCTTTTTTTTTAGTTTTAAAAACGTCGACCAACCCATTCTCCCAATTGACATGAAACTATAAGGACATTTTGACACAAATTAATGGACAAAGGGCATGGTAAGGAAATCAACACATGTTTCAAAAGATGTGCATGGCACTTGAAGGGACAATCTTCAAGGAGGCACCCAAGATCAATGTCAACCACAACGACATCCAATGAATTTGGAAATGGGGGGAAGTTAACAACTTTAATGGGTCAGAATTCACAATTCTAGCTTTCATCCCCATGGTAGCCTTAGGCAACAAATTTTTTAAAAAACCGAAAGTTTGTTTGGCAAAGGGGCCATTATTTTCCACATTAGGTCTCCTAAGCACATCAACACACCTCCTATTCTTTGAGGTCCTTGGCAAGACCCCTTCCATCATGAAAACATTAAAACCTATAATGGATACAAGTGCCTCATCACAAGCTTTAAGGAAGAAGTGCCTTATGGATTCCTTGGTTGTGGTTTTTAAAATTTTTAACTCATAGGAAAAATCCAATTCACATAAGGGATCTTTCAACCCAATGGTAGCCTTCACAAGCAGTATCCATGATCACTAAATTACTAGTAAGTAAATGATTAGTGATAACTACATTCAACATTTGAAGTTTTAGAAAAAATCAATGGTAAAAAAAAAAACAAAAACCATTCCAAATGTGGATGCAATGTTCAGATCCCACCTTGTAATTTGTCCTATTGCAAGAACATCACTTCAAGACCATAGAATGTTGAAACTTAGTATCTAGTTTGGAGATTGGCGGCAAATCAACTTTATCAAATTTCAACTTCACGCAAGAAGCCTCTAAATGCACGATGGAGGGGGTGACAATTTTCGTTTCACCACAATGGACTTCAATGATAGCAAATCAAGGAATCTTAATTGAAAAGCATGCATGATACTTCATGCTTTAACTAAGTCAAAGAAAGAAGTTGTGCATTATCAATGTTCACACAAGCCTTACTTCAAGAAAAAGGATTTGGCTTTGGCAATGCATCTTAGAGGCGGATCTAGTGGAAGAACATTGGTTCATCATAGGTGATTTCAACATGAAGGAATGTTTAGTTTTTGTAAATGCATGGGTGAACCACAGCATGGGTGAACCACACCATGCGGTGTTTTGAGATGTAAAATTGACATCATTTTCTTCTCAAATTGCGGGGTGCAAGATGCTTGGTTCTCTAATTATTTTAGGAAATTCAATGTGAAATCATTCACATATGACAATGGTTGGTAGGGCAATGAGGTGATCATTTCATGGATTGATTGATTCTACATTTTATGTGGATTGAAACAAATGTGCCATAAATGTTTTATCCTCATTTCATAACATCTCAAACCATTCTTCGATCCCAATCAAGATTTGAATCGACCTACTATAATCCACATGCCCAAACCCCTTATTTGACACACAACTATTCACAAACAAGGAAGATTAAGGAAGAATGCTTCAAGTTTGGTGATGTGCCATGGGTGAAAACATCCAAGTGGAAGGCATCGAAAATGCATTTGCATAAGTCCAAAAGTGCAACACCGCCATGGTTAAGGCTTGTAAGATGAAACAAATCAAAACCTTTTGCTATTATTCCTGCTAGGTTTTGTTAGTAAAAACTTGTTTGCAACACCCACAATATGTGGAAACCCAACATATTGTTTCTAAGGCCCAATTGAAATTAGTCAAATTTATGCAACAAGATTTCGATTGCCAAACAAACACCCCAAAATATTCCAATTAACACCATTTTGGTGACATGTGCTCAAACACCTTCCATGTGCATAGGAATTGTCACAACAAAACCCCTATCGAAGGCTTAATGGATAATGTAAAAGAACTAACAACATGAATAAAATTTCTCACGTTTCGTTTTAAAATTCTACCAAAATTTCTACAACATGGACCTAATCACCATGGAGGTGCAAATAACTAGAATTAAATGTTGGAAAAACGTCCTAGTTCAAATCATAATGTCCATGAACACCATCCTCATTCGACCTATCACATTGGAAGAACATTACAAAGTAATCCTCACATTTTCAAAAGGTAAGTTGCTAGGAGAGGATGACATTGCCATCAAAAATTTCCAAGAAACTATATAACACATAACCTTATATTTGCTTGATACCATCACACACATTCTAAATTAGGGTTTGATGCCACTCACATTTTACCATGGAATCATCATCCTAATCTTAAAACTTAAGGACAATACATGCATTGATAACATAAATCGATTACATTTGTAAGAAACATTTACAATATTTTACTAAAGGTTCTTGTGTGAAGATTGTAAGTGTTCTTCCCATCCATCATTTGTCCCAATCAAATGGGATTCATGGAAGGATGCACCATCATTGACAACATTTTTTTAGTGCAAGAAGCCATGGCATGGACTAAGAAAAATAACCAAGACTTGGCACAATTTTTTGTGGATTTTGACAAAATGTTTGATCACATTGATTAGGGTTTTTTGTTCTTAGTTTTAGTAGCCTTCAACTTCAACCTCGACCTAGTGGGTGTTTACATAATATTAGGAAACAACTTCATTAGTTAAAGTGAATGGAGAAGTACGGGTTACATTTTCCTTATCCCGTTTGGTGAAGTATAAGATGGTTACCCATTGTCACCATACTTGTTCATTTTGGCAACAAATGTCTTAGGATACCTTTTAGATAATCCTTGTTATGGAATCCAAGGCCTTAAGTTCTCATGAAGATGCATCAATAAGAACTGATCATTTGTAGATGACATTGCTTTATATCTAGTGGGCTTGAAGGCCAATATGGAAGTTGCATGACATGCATTGGAATCTTTTTTCAAGTTCAAAACCATGGAAACTATTAATAAAATGGCAAATCCTTACCACTAAGCCTTGTTGTAAAGATTCGTTCCTAGGTATATTGTGGATTTTCATGACCAAGCATTTCAAACCAACAACCTTGGATTTGTGGAACTCAATCATGGTGGTTTAGGCAAATGTTCGACACAACGTCACACAATCCATGTTGAAGGCAAAAGATGAAATCAAGCACAAGGTGCTTTCTAGCAATGTGACAATACACAACGTCACCATACACCTTTTTGGATTTGATTTCACCCCAAAAGCAATGAGCTTTGGCAAAGTAGGTTGCTTCAAAATAATCAACTTATGAGATTGAAACAAATCACAATGGAAGGAACTTCAATAGATAGGCATCCACAACCGCAAGAAACAAGTCATTGACATAAGAAAAAAGCTCGTGAAGATCATTCCATAGTATTTATCCAACATGGTAGACACACTACAAGATGGACTAGGTGAGCCCCGTGGGGTGTTGCCTTGATCCAACACCAAAGTGGGTTTATCAAGTTGTGGGCTTACTCAACAAGTCAGCCGAAATGTTGAAATTTCATAGAGGCAATAAAAACTCCCCCTTTGTTGCCATTGCCCCAATCACTTACATATATAGCAACCAAGTGACATCCTTTGCTCCTTTGTCGTGCACTGCATCTAGATTGCCTTGAAATTTAAGATGCATCGTTCCTTGGAACATATTCTCAACATGGCTTGAACTTCAACAATCCAAGAGGACATGGCCACTTGACAAGCCCTTCGCAACAATGTTGATGCACATCTCTTAACTCGTCAACATAAAGTTAGAAGAGGACTTTGTCAAGATCTAGCTCTCTAATGACATTTCATTACTTTGAGGATTATTTAATGACGAAACTGATCTTAGGGTAAGGTATCTAACAAGAGGGCCAAGTAGGGGGTTATGGGTGGAGTGGCCTTAATCCTTGTTCATGATTTACATGATGAGAAGAGTGAATGATTTTGTTTGTGCATCAAAACTACAAGAGCCCTAATAACCATAGAGAAACTTATTTAACCAAACAACCCACAAGTAACTCCAGGTGTTATCTTGGGTAACCTATCCCATGAAGGTCCTACAAGTGGGTTTAGGGTTTAGGGTAGGTAGGATTATAGATAGGCTCCTAAGTAAGTAGACACATGTACATGGTTAGGGCATAGGCAAAAGGGCTAGTTGGTTGTTAGAAGGTAAGTAATAGATACAGAAACTGAGCTAACCACAGTGGTTATCTATCTAGGGTTAGAAACTTGATGAAAAATTGTTTTTCTATCCACCCACCATCCACCCCTTGAAGGACCCTGGTAGTTGTTGGGTCCTGTAGGTGGGTGGGTAGGATAATGGATGATTCCTTAGGTAAAGACTACCTAGTAGTGGGTTGTAAGTAGGTAGTGAAAAATTAGAAACTAAGCTAACCACAGTGGTTAAATTTAGGGAACTGGAACCTAATGAAAAAGTGGTTTCCCTATCTAAGCCACCATCCATCCTCATGGGTATAATGGATGAAAAAATAGTTTCCTATACACCCACCATCCATCCTCATCATATGATGGATGAAAAAGTAGTTTCCTATCCACCCATCATCCATCCCTCACAGGTAGGATGGATGAACAAGTAGTTTCCTATCCACCCACCATCCATCCCTCATGGGTATGATGGATGGAAAAAGTGATTTCCTATCCACCCACCCTCCATCCCTCATTTGGTATGATGGATGAAAACTTAGTTTCCTATCCACCCACCATCCATCCCTCATGGGTATGATGGATGGAAAAAGTGATTTCCTATCCACCCACCATCCATCCCTCATGGGTATGATGGATGAAAAAGTGATTTCCTATCCACCCACCATCCATCTCTCATGGGTACTAGGGATGACTGTTTGGTTCATTCCTGGCCCAAAGAGGGCTAGGAGGAGAGGAAGTAGGGCAAGAGGAGGAGGAGGAGGAGTTGGCATTGGCATTGAATATGCTGGCGCTCACGCATTGGTGAGAATGGTATAAGAAAATGAGAGGCACAGGGGTGTGCAATCTCCACAATGGAAAGAAACAACAACAAACCCAAAAACGCATATTATACACACAACACACTAAACTAACCATACACATAAAAGTTCTTTGCAATCACAACACCCATCATGCCACAAAAGAGATTTGGTGTTTAGGACTATTAGCCCCATTACAATGCAATACCTTCTTCACATTTAGAGGCTTGAACTAGATTTTGGTTTGCAACAAAATGTTGTTGTGATTTTGAGATTTGGGGGGTTTTTTTTTTTGCAAGCAACAAAAATTGTTGTTGTGCTGAGACTTCTTGGGTTTGCAACCCAAAAAAAGGGTTTTGAGATTTTGAGATTTGGGTTGCGAATGTTGTCGTCAGATTTGGGTTGCAAGTGTTGTGATGAGATTTGGGGTTGTTGGAAATGTTGTGATGAGATTTGGGTTGCAAGTGTTGTAATCCCAACATGATGTTTTTTGTGAGTTTTGTTCTTTGATGTTGAGACAAAGCCTAATTCAAAGTCTATTGTGCAATTGTGAAGTGAAGAGAGGAAGACAAAGAGACAGTTGAGAGAGAGAAGAAAGAAGAAGAAGAAGAAGAAGAAGGGAGTGCGGAGGGAGGGTGGGAGAGAGTGGGAGGAAGGAGCAATGGCATGGAGTTTCTCTGCACCACCATACAAGATTGTGTCCAATAGTAGCTTGGCATCTTGGCCCGTTGTGAATTCCGGCCACGCTCATTTTCTTGGTAGCATTTTGGCAACAATTTCAACCTCATTTTTTGGGTTTGGTATTTTTATTGACAAATCCATTCTTAGGCCTTACTTGATCATTGTGGAATTTGTTTCGTTGGCTTGAAGATGGGTTAGGTTGTGTTGGGTTGTTGCTGCTGTCATTGTTGTTGTTGATCATCAAGTCTCTCCTGATTTCACATTTTGATTTTCAGGTTTTCTGTTTTGGTGCTTTGGAATTTCCTGATATGGGTTTTTGGTGGCATTGTTGCAGCCACAGAGAAAATTGGTGCGAGATTTAATCGGTTTGTGAGGATTTCATCATTGGAAGCCCCCCTCGCCAAAACAAGGAAAACACAGCGGAACACAAATCTTTCAGGTAGGATCCAAAGCTAACAACTTTTTAGTGCAAAAATTTGAGGCAGCAAATGCTACTACTGGTATGTTGTTGCACAAAGAATGTGGCTTCTCCTCGAGCACAACCTAGTACTGAGCTTGAAAGGGCTTTTTTCAGGACCTGAAATGCCTAAGAAATTGGTTTATGAAGTTTTATAACTGGCATTTTAGATGTGGGTCTTGGAGCACTGTTTTCTCGTGAGAGCACAGAGTTGCCAAGATGGGGTTTTGTTGCAGGGCAATCATGTTGCAATGGATGTTGTTGGTTTTGAAAAATAAAAATAAAAACATAGATCAAAATTTTATGCAGTTTTTGCAGCGAAGGCAGAAGCAGCATCTTCCAAAGACTCTTCAGCAGCCTCAACAGCAACGGTTCGTGATACAGTGGCAGCAGGAGACCCTGATGATATCGCTGCTGCTGTTGAGGATGTTGAGGAGGAAACAAAGAGAATTGCAGAGCAAATTGAGGTGATCTGATTCCCATCCCATCTCTCAGTTCATTGTTGATCCTTTCTTGTGCGTGTTTTTTTTTCTGGCAGCAATTCATGAATAAACAACCCATGAGAATTTTTCTTTGCAAAATTGCTACACACACACACACACACACACATGAAAGAATGAAGAAGTGTTGTGTAATTTGTTAGGCGCTCAGGCTGGAGAATGCAAAGCTGCAGGAGCGAATGATGATGACCACAAAGGCACAAATTGTGCCTCCAAATGTGATTCCCCCACCAGGAGATGGTCAGAAAATATATGAGCAAGACCCACACTTGTTGAGTTACAAGGATCATCTTGAATACCGGTAAACAGTGTCCTGACTCCAAGCACATGCACTTGAAGAAAAGCCAAACCCAAAGGAAAGACAAAAAACTATTATCTTGAGAAGTTGTGAGAGAGAGCGCATGCATATCCACATTGGTGCAAGTAATCATCCACTTCCTTATGGTCTTACAGATATGCTCAGTACAAATCAGTGAGAGAGCACATTGATAAGCTTGAAGGTGGGCTTGAAGCATTCTCTAGAGGCTATGAGAAATTTGGATTCAATCGCAGGTACGACAACCATCCATTTTCCCAAAAATGTTCAGAAATTCTTTTGAACATTGGTACATTCTAAGTGATATCAATCCCATAACATGTCATTCTTTCAAGCTTGATAAAAATGTACAGGATGGACACACACTGTGACCTTTCTTTCTTTCCTTCAGATGGGAACTCAGTTTCTTTCAGTGAGATGTGTGTTTTGTTGTTTGATTGTGGGATGTGTGCACAGCGCTGAAGGCATCACCTACAGAGAATGGGCGCCAGGAGCTAAGGTCTGTGTGTGCTCTGGTTTCATTCAGGAATCTTGTTTGAGAGAGATTCTACCCATGGCTGCTTATTCATCCTGGTTTGGCTTCTGTCTCATTTTGGTTTTTTGTGCAGAGTGCGTCACTCATGGGAGACTTCAACAACTGGAATCCAATTGCAAATGTGTTGGTAAAGGTACAGAATTCTCCTCCTACTACATTCCTCAGCTATTATTGTAAGTGTTTGGGGAGCTAGTGTGCTGTGCAAATTGTATTACAATGTGTAAGTTAGCTTCATGAAATTCATAGCTGCAGGGGAAAAAAAAATCTGTTCTTTCCTGATTCCTTTCTTTTGCAGAATAATGACGGCATATGGGAAACTTTCTTGCCCAATAATGCTGATGGCACACCTGCTATCTCAAACGGCTCTCGAGTGAAGGTCAGTCATGCATGATGTCTGAAAGGGTGCGCGTTTTGCTGTGTACTGTGAGTAATTTTTTTCTTGAACTTCTTTTCCTGTATGTATGTATCGGGAAGTTATGGAGTTCATTGTGCAAAGCTGCTAATTTTGTAAGGTAGAAACAGGGTTTCTTTTCTGATTTATGTACATAAATAATGATACTGATTTTTAATCTGCAAATATATTTTATTGAGTGCCAGATACATATGGACACACCTTCTGGCAAGAAAGATGCTATACCTGCATGGATAAAGTTTGCAGTGCAAGCGCCTGGAGAAATCCCATACAATGGCATCTATTATGATCCTCCTTTGGAGGTAACCAACCACCAGTTAACACTCTCAATTCGCAAGCTGACAGTCAGGGTACAACTGATACCTACAAGGCTGCTCTATTTCTGACAATCTGAGAGGATTCTCTGGAAATCAATACTGAAAAATGTTTGTGGGTCTTTGTTTGTGCTCCTCCTGATGCTTGTTAGTTTTGTGGGAGTCCCACATGCGGGTTTGTTTGAGAAGCCTCTTTCATGTTTTGTGATGGCAGGAAGTCTATCAATTCAAGCACCCCAACCCAAAGCGACCGAAATCATTGCGAATATATGAGGCGCATGTCGGCATGAGTAGCACGGTCTGTCAGTCAGTCATCTCCTCTTTGTATATAAATTTCTGGTGTTTGTTCCTTTTTTCTGTTGTCAGTTAACTCTTTCCATTCTTTTGGTTGCAAAGGCACATAGACTACTACTCTTGGAAGTCATTCTTGGCGGCCGGCCTTCATTGTTTGTTTTCAGAATGCCATGAATCCTTTTGCTTGCTCGTTTTAGAAGCACCCACAAGCAGTTTATGTCATGGTTGTTTGTCAGGAACCAAAAGTGAACTCGTACACTGAGTTTCGGGATGATGTCCTCCCACGCATCAAGAAGCTTGGCTATAATGCGGTGCAGCTCATGGCTATCCAAGAACATGCTTACTATGGCAGCTTTGGGTCTGAACCTTTCTCTCTCTCTTGTTTGCTACAGTCATCCTCAGTATATATGCTTGTGGTGTTTGCTTGTGGATACTGCCTTGTCATCCTTAGAAGTAACGGTGACAATTGCAAGTGTTGGTTGGGTTACTGACTAGAACATTCATACATACTTTGTGTCACCCAGATACCATGTCACCAACTTCTATGCTGTGAGTAGCCGTTGTGGTACGCCTGATGAGCTGAAGAGTCTCATTGATCGTGCCCATGAGCTTGGCATTTGTGTCCTTATGGACATTGTTCACAGGTTTGTCTACTCTTCTCCCTTATGTGTTTTTTTTTACAGTATTTTACCAGACATTGTTCAGATTTATGTGTTCTCTTATCACACATTTTTTGGTGGGGATTGTTGATTGTGTGTGTAGCCATGCATCAAACAATGTCTTGGATGGCTTGAACATGTTTGATGGAACAGATTCCCACTATTTCCACCCAGGAACACGTGGGTATCACTGGATGTGGGATTCCCGGCTTTTCAACTATGGAAATTGGGAGGTTTGTGCCATTTTGTTTATATATTTTGGTTTCCATTTCAACCTGACCCAACAAAAACCATTAAAAAAAACCGTTGCAAAACCACACTTGGTTTGCTAAAATCCACTTCTGTCCATCATATCCCCTAGTTATTTATTTGTTTATTGCTGATGTGATTTTCTTATGCAGGTATTGAGATTTTTGCTCTCCAATCTGCGGTGGTGGATGCAAGAGTACAAGTTTGATGGTTTCCGCTTTGATGGGGTGACTTCCATGATGTACACACATCATGGGTTGCAGGTTAAATGCTTCTCTGATACATATATACATACATACATACATATATACATACATGGACTTGGTTTTTTCTTTTTTTTTGCACACAGGAAATGGTATGAATGAATGTTTGTTTATATCTACATATCTTGCACATTGTTGTGCCTGGCTGATGGACTCTTGGTCTTTTGTGACACCCAATGTCTCCGATTCTGGTATGGTCCCCCCACCACACATGGAAATGATTTTTCCCCTATGGGAAAGAAAAAGGAAGAGTGTTCATTTCTTATGCTGTCAAAGTGTTTCCCAATGTGCAGATGACATTTACTGGCAACTATGGCGAGTATTTTGGGTTGACCACCGATGTAGATGCAGTGGTTTACTTGATGCTTGCCAATGACATGCTTCATGGTCTCTATCCTGATGTCATCACAATTGGCGAAGATGTACTTACTTCCGCCACCCACCAACCCACCTTCCACTTTTGTACCTTTATTACTGTTCTCCTTTTGCATAAGTAGAGAGAGAATGATCATAGAGCTCACCTCTCATTAAAGAAAAACACCTTTGTAAATAAAAAAAGCTGCATGTAACAAATGTCCTGATGATTCTTGAGAGACGATGATTGCAGGTGAGTGGCATGCCTACGTTTTGTCGTCCTGTACATGAAGGCGGAGTAGGATTTGACTATCGGCTCCAGATGGCAATTGCAGATAAATGGATTGAACTCCTTAAGAAGTAAAAACTTCCATCTTGAGTGTCCCTTCTGTCTGTCTTTCCATCCATCTGTACATGGTGATCTCAACATGACGTAGGAATGAGGAATGGGAGATGGGTAGTAATAATGTTGTTTACACATTACCATTCATCTTCTATCAAACAAGGGAATGGGTAACTACCCATCTTTTACAAGGTTTTTAAATTAAAAGATAAATTTATTTATTTAAAAACTAATTCTATTTAAAAAGGTTTTATATTGCATTTTATGTGGGATTGGGAACTTATGGGGAGAGGCTTGCAGGCATAAAGATGAGGAATGGCAGATGGGTAATGTGGTTTACACACTCACAAACCGACGGTGGCTGGAGAAGTGTGTGGCATATGCTGAAAGCCACGATCAAGCACTTGTGGGTGACAAGACGCTTGCTTTTTGGCTCATGGATAAGGTAAACCTTTATATTGCCACCCAAGTTACAATTTTGGTCATTTCTTTGGGTTTCTTTGATTTTTATGTACACTTCTTACAGTTGTGTTGCTTAGAGATGAACAACCTTAAGCTACTTGGAAAAAAATTCAGAACAACAAAAAAAAATTCAATCCCAACATGAAAACAAGCTGCACAAGCTCTCTCATGGTGATTGCAGGATATGTATCACTACATGGCAGTTGATGGTCCTAGCACACCTGTGATTGACCGGGGCATTGCACTCCATAAGATGATTCGGCTAATCACCATGGCTTTAGGTGGAGAAGGTTACTTGAACTTCATGGGCAATGAATTTGGTCATCCTGGTAAAAAAAAATTCTTCAGCAATGACTACTGCACTTCTACCCAAACCCTAAACCCTAAACCCTTAATGAGATCTTTCTTTCTTTCTTTCATCTTGCTCAGTAATTTTCAAACCCAATCCTACTTACTGAGCAAACCAGAGCTTTGCTAGTTTACTGATGCAATTTCATGTCTTTTACAATGAGATCTATTTTCTTTTTGCTCAGTAATTTGATTACCAATTGTATTGACCAAGGTGAACCCAGAGGGTTGCTCTGATGAGATCTTCACGGTTTTCTTCAAACTTTGCAGAGTGGATAGATTTCCCACGATGGGACCAGACTTTGCCCACTGGGAAGTTTGTCAAGGGTAATGGAGGCAGTTATGACAAATGTCGCCGCCGCTTTGATCTGGTAGGCCAGCAGCAGTTGCCACCATTTTGCTTCAAATTTGTAATTTTCTGTTGATGAGTTTGTATGATCAAACTCCGATGCACAAGTTTTGCTGCATCTAGCATCTGGAGAACGAGAGATTCAAGTTAATGTGTTGCATTTAGCATCTGGGTAATGGGAGATTGAAGTTTGTGTGTTGCATCTAGCATGTGGGTAATGAGAGATTCAAGTTCTTCGTTGTGTCTAGCATCTGTGCAATGAGAGATTCAAGTTCTTGTGTTCCATGTAGCATATGGGTAACGAGAGATTCAAGTTCTTGGGTTGCATTTAGCATCTGGGCAACTAGAGATTCAAGTTCTTGTGTTCCATGTAGCATATGGGTAACGACAGATTCAAGTTCTTGGGTTGCATCTAGCATCTGGGTAATGAGAGATTCAAGTTCTGTGGTGCATCTAACATATGTGTAATGAGAGATTCTGGTTGCTGAAATTATACTGAAGTTGTTGGTTCCGTTGGAACGATGGTGTGTATACAGGGTGATGCAGACTTCCTTAGATACCATGGACTACAACTTTTCGATAGCGCCATGAATAGTCTTGAAGAGAAATTTGGAGTATGTTTCTTGCAATTATCATCTCTAGTCATGTTTTGACAGATTGTGTGTGTATATATATAGATATAGATACATAGAAATGTTTGCATTTTTGGATCTAGGGTTTAGGGTTTAGTACTTTGCAAGTATAATGTTTGCAAGTATAATGCTTGTTTGCATGTACTTTATCATGATTTGTTTCTTTCTGTCTCCACCAGTTCATGATAACAGATCATCAGTACATCTCTCGCAAGGATGACCGTGACAAGGTGATCATTTTTGAGAAAGGCGATCTAGTGTTTGTCTTCAACTTCCACTGGCAAAAAAGTTTCACAGATTACCGTGTAGGCTGCATCAAACCAGGAGAATACAGGGTATGTATAGAAAATACCAAAGACCTTTATATGCTTAAAAAAGGATTTTTGTTTTGTTGTCTACTGTTACACATAAAATACATCTGACTGTTTTGTTTAAGATACATGTACTGTTGTGTATACTATACATTGCCAAATTTTGTACTTCTTTTTTCAGGGGACATATGGAGTCTCATATGGTTCCTCTCTCCCACATCTGTGGGAATAACTGCAGGTGGTGCTGGATAGTGACGAAAGACAGTTTGGAGGATTTGGCAGGATAGATCACTCTTCCACATTCTTTTCTCAAGTGAGTACTGGAATACTGGAAAACCCAATGCTACAACATTCCTGTTTTTGTCTGCAGGTGGTTTCTGTCATGCATCATGGTGGGTGATGTTTGTTTTATGTGGGCGGTGTTATTAACTTCATGAATGTGGTTGTTTGTGTGTTGCAGGAAGGATGGTATGACGATCGCCCCCATTCATTCCAGGTGTACTCTCCATCCAGAACTGCTGTCGTGTACGGCCTTGCAAATAGTAGAGGTGTGGGTTTGTGATTTTGGGTGATGAAGCTTTGGTAGCAAGTGACCCAACCTAGAAAAAGAAAAAAATAAGGCAGCAGCAAAATTTATCTGAGAGCTGATTTGAGAGAAGCTGATTTGAGGAGTGACTAGAATTCAAATTACCTGCTGTTTTGTAAGTATGGTTTCTGTATTCTATTTCTTTTGCCACTGGGTTGGCTGGAGTCATAAGATGATGCCATTCAAATTGGTTTTGCTTCTTCTTCTTCGTCTACTTCTGGTAATGATCAGAGTCATGCTTCTTATGTAACAATGGTGCTGAACCATTTACACCCATTGCAAGCTTTTTCCTTCAATAAGGTTTACATCTAGATGAGGAAAAATGCTAGTGGTGCGGTTTTCTCTTTTTCAAAGAAAGAACTGGCAGGAGAGGGCAGGCTGGGTATATTGACTCTTGACCATTGCTTCAGAAAAAATCAAAGAACTGGTTTTGACCAGCAATTGCGGTTCTCAAAAAAAATCTAAACAAATTGTCAAAGAACTGACCTTGGATTGCTTGCTGGATGGTGGGTTCCTTAATGAAATTTTACATTTCTTTGAATTTTTTTTTTAAACCCAAAAATGGTGGTTATTTTATTTTGATTTAAAATATGAATAAACTATGGTGGTCATGTTTGCTTAAGAGTCCTATTATCCTTCCTTGTAGTAGTCCTCCACCAACAAATGTAAGGGAAAAGTGAAGATTTGGATTTCAATTTTCCCCAACAATGTTTTTAATGCTTATTAGCCTCACAAACTATTTGAAATCCAATGACATTTTTGAGTTTGCTGAATGATTCATGCCAAGATCCATCCAACCTTGCTTCAAGCCCATAACCCGTGTGCTAGCCCAATAAGCTTGCAAGCACTTAATAAGATGTCCATTGCCTAGTTTGTTTAATATAGCCTTGACCCAACAAGCTAACAAGAAGACATGTTAAGCTTCTTGGCGCACCACAACCCTAACCTTGTTGCTACACGTCTACACACTAAGAAACCATCATACATCCATTCAATAGGCAACCCAGCTTGAAAAGCTTGCCAAATTCCTTCCTTTAAAAGCTTGACACATCCAATTGATTCGAGAAAGCTTCACCAACCCCAATCGATTCAAGAAGCTTCACCAACCCCAATCGATTCGAGAAGCTTCACCAACCCTAATAACTTTGCCTTATGTTAACTTTTGGCTATGTGTTAGCTAAAGAGCTAAGTAGTTTCATTCCTTCAACCTTGTTCCCTTTTCAATGGGTTACTATCTAGACATTTGCCCATCTATCTATATAAGGAAGGTTGTTTGTTTGTTCACCACATTGGGATTTCCCAAAAATAATTTGTCAAGGGAAAAAAAAAAAAAAAAAAAAAAAAGGATATTTAAAGTTCCACATTAATAATTTTTAGAAAATTATTTTCAAAATCTTCAAAAATTTTTTTAAAAATATTTTCCCATGTTCTGACAAAATAAAAAAATTTTCCTAAA
>Ga0116229_10002660_pt1 | contig 28993 bp, 19 predicted proteins | sample S1TSphgellanicum_3_FD_87313 | JGI IMG/M metagenome (GOLD analysis project Ga0116229, IMG submission 87313) | Host-associated microbial communities from peat moss isolated from Minnesota, USA - S1T2_Fc - Sphagnum magellanicum MG | ecosystem: Host-associated > Plants > Peat moss > Unclassified...
AGTCTTGAAGTTGCAAGTGGGTCAGTGAGCGATGGCAGGAAGGTAGTCCGAGTCAGGATAGGCTACGTGCCTGTGCAATTGCGGTGGATTGTTAGATCACAAGAGCTAGGGTCTGTGGGAACTTGCGTCATTGCTGTGGGTTTTCTGGATCCTCCTTTTTTGGTTACAGGTTAACTTTATGTGATGTGCATTTTTTATGTACATTATGGTGTTTTGAAATATATTAAGATATATTGATAGACTATGTTATATTTAAAGCATGTCAAGTATAAATTATGTGTATATTAAGAGTTGGCTAGGTGGGCTAAAAAAATAGTTAAATAAATAGGTAGATGGATAGGTAGGTAAATAAGTAAATAATTGAGCTAATTTAAATTTTCAATAAAAAATCAAGTACATAAGAAAATAAGATTATTAACTATTAAGTATAAGTAATTATAATTAATAGATAATAAATACTATTAATTACAAGTTAATAATTAATTTCATAATAATAATTAAATAACTAGTAATAAATAACCAAATTTAAATTAACCAATGTGTAGCCAAGTTTAATTTAATGAATGTTTAGTCAAGTTTTAATTTAGTTAATGTTTAACCAAGTTTTAATTTAACCAATGTTTTGTCAAGTTTTGGTTTAGCTAATGTTTAGCCATGTTTTAATTTAATCAATGTTTAGCCAAGTTTTTGTTTGGCTAAATTCTAACTTAGGTTTAGGCATAAATGCCATGGGGGTTTAACCCAGGTGTGACATAGGTTACTATGATTAATAGTTTGAGGAAATTAGTAAGCAGTACATTAGTTTAATTGAGTTAATTATATATATACATATATATACAACTATGTTAATTAGGTTGGTAGGTTAGGAAGGTAAGTCAATAGGTTTGGTGGGTATGTAGGTATTTAAGTAAGTAAGTAGGTAGTTTTCTTAGGAGGATCTTATTTTAATTTGGGATTAAAAAATTTATTATGCACATCTAGTTATATAGTTTGTAACCAAGTGGTGACTATAAAATTTATCCCATAGTTTTTGTCCATTTCAATCTTGTAAATGATATAAGGAGGTACTTGAAACATTGAAAACACAAAAACAACATTAACAAAACATGTCATTTGGGATGAGCCAATAAAAAGGCTTGGCCCTAACAATTAAACATAAAATTAAACTAAAAAATCTACTTATTTACCTATTCCCTACCTATCAATGTACTTACCTATCTACCTACATAAATTGATTTTTGATTATTTTTAAAAAATGCCACATGGAACATTTTGATTATGTGAAGTGAAAAATTTTGATTGCACCAAGTGACAATATGTGAGTGAGGTATATTTTAGTTACAAAAATGGGTATTAGTTGCAAATTTCATATAAATGATCAACAAATGAGACTATGTATGTTATGTGTATACATCACCCATGTGAAATGTGTTAACATCATAATGAGTCATCATTTGCAACTAGATGTCGGACGTGACTTAATTTATGCAACTAATTAATTTTTACTTACATGTGTTGATTGCAATTTATTTATAGTCACAAATTTCAATTACAAAATGACACTTTTTTCCTAATGCATTAATCCAAATCCAAATCTAGATTTCATGGATATTTCTCAAGTGTACTTATCTTCTTTCAAAAAATGAAAGATTATGGAAACTTTAAGCAAAGGATGACTACCTTCTAATGCTAAAAAAATTGAATTCATGTCCATAATACACCATATAGAGTTCCCTAAGTTGTGAAATTACAAATGTGGGCTTCGAGTTGGTCCTTATAACCTTTTTCAATTTGTTCCAACAACCCCCTTCTATGATCTTACAAAGTAGCATTTTAGTCCAAGGGGGAATTGAACCCCATCCATGATAACCTCTTTTTGTTTTAAATTTCTTATCTAAGAATAAACGTCACATTAGTCAAATACACATTAGACACAAAAAAGATTCCCATCAATCATCCACTTCTAGAGATGCAATAACGTCGTGAATGCCTTGAAGAATGTCATTTGTTAGTCCATACACAACATCATTTCCACTATATTGGTGACTCCTAGGTGGCATCAAAAACTTCACTACATGAACCAAATGTGAATAAACATAAACAACATGGGAATCTTTTAACATAAGAGGAATCAACATTTCCCCATTTTTTATAATAAAAACATGTTATGACATCGTCACCTTCATTAAAAAAATTCCCCATTTATTTGTAAAAGACTTTCTACCTCGAAGTGTTTTGGTACACAAAATTACATAGAAAGACACGCCTTCTACATTGCCATCCTCATCATTAATAGTCAGGTTGTCACCAATTTCTAAGATGTCAGTGAATTCATCGCCTACATATATCGATACAACCCTTTATTAATGAATTAAAAAATAATTACAATGTTGAAATTGAAATTTATAGTGGAACAAATTGAATGGATCTTCATTGTGCCTTTGATGGGATCGCAAATATACAAAGTAGACACCTTATCCACATCTTTAGCCTAAACAAATGCCAAAAAATTCTAGTTAGTGGCTTTCATAAACTAGAATATGATGACTCATGTTTACTTAATGTATGGTCATGCACACATGCAACCACTTTACTAGCATTTTGTAATTCCATTCCATGAGGATTGAATTATTTTCTCCAAAGAAACCTTTTGATCGTTGTTAAGGGTTTTTTATATTCTTCTTAAATTAAGGATTTCTTCTTTTCCAAGTTTTTTAATTCTAGTTTTAAATAATGTTGAAACAAGTTGCTTCAAATCAGTAGATTGTGAAAGTCAAATATAGATATTCCTCATAAATGCAAAAGAAAAATTGAAATCAATCTTTCATAACAAGTTGAAAATAAAATATCAAAGTCCCAAGTAAACTTGTTTATAAATAAAAAATAAAAGAAAAAAAGTGATCTCTAGATATTAAAGAAGAAAGAAGTTCCAAAAGTTCAAAAGTTAACAAGAAGTTTCAAAAAAACATTCTTCACTATCTTCCAATCCTTCTATTTATACCAAACATAACATTGTTTCAAATTAAACAATCACTTGCTGGTATAATAGAAAATTTTTAAACTTAAACTATAACAAGTACTGGCCACATGTTTAAAACAACTTTTATTGTCAACAACCGATTATTGTAACAAACCGGTTACCAGTTTACTTAACCCACTAATTACCTTAACACCTATTATTAGTTATTTCAATAGATTGGTTCACTTAAGGTCCTATTATCCAATAATAACTTAACTAAGTTTCAAAATCATATTGCTTCATTGGTTACTAGTTGGTAACAACCAATTATTATGTACATATTGAAAACTAGGTTAACATTACCCCCATTTTGAAAACTAGATTTCATCTTCAAAATTAGTCACCTAGAACTACATGTTTTACCCTTGCAGCCAAATCATCAACAAGTATTTCACTTGTGGTATTAATAGGTTCAGCTAAAGGAACATATTCTGATTCTAGTCTCTTAACAATAGGTGTGTCCTTCAATATTGTGTCTAGAGTTCTAAAAACCTCAGAGGTATGTGTGATACTATCAATCAAGGTAACCTTTACACCCACCCCAATCTTTGGTATAATTAATGGAACAAGTTTGGGAGTGACAGGTTTTTCCAATCCTTCTACCCGAATATTAACAACTACAATAAGTACTTCCGCACATTCTATGGGCAAAGATAAAGTGCAAGACACAATGGCAAGTTTTGCTCCTCCTTTGATTGGCTCTGGTTCCTTAGTGGTACTAACAACAAGTTCACTCTGAGAATTTGTAGCTACAATTATTGTTTGCACAAATGAAAACTTTTGGGAAACAATAACAGGTACCTCAACCAATTTGCTAGTAAGTTAATCATATGTATGACCCTCAAATTGTGATTGGTATGCAACTAGTTCATTCAAATAAACTTTTTCATTTGAATGAACCATCTTTAAACTATCCTAGATCTGTTCTTTCATAATCTCTTATACGATTTGCCACCATTCCTTCCATTTTAGGTTTTTATATGCCAATGTCTAGTTCTATACCTTAAGTAAAGCATTGTCCAAAAGCAATTCCTTAAGCTCCTTCAACTAGTTATCCATGTAAGTGGTTTGAAAAACTTTACCTAGCGCTTGACAAAGTGTCTCCAATTCACCTTTCAATTCTTAAATCTATACCTAAAGCTCATGGGTATGATTCTCCATGTTAATGTTGACTTTTATCAACTTTTCCCATTGTTGTAAACAATAGTTTTCCAACTCTAAAAGATTCTTCTCCCATTATACACTGATAATTTCCATCTTGCCATCATCTCTTATTAATCGGTCAAGATCAATCTATAAAGCCTTTAGGTCGTTATATGTTTTAAAATGAGCCTGATTTAGCTCATTGTACTCTTGCTACAAAGCTTCAACCTTCTTGATTGCCTTTTCAACTTCAACACCTTTGGCAACCAAGTGCTTAATCTCTATTTGTAGTTTAAGAGCTAGGTTTTCACATTAGCCAAATCCTTGTCTCTATTCTACAATGCTTGTTTATGGCTAACCAATTCTAAGCAACAAGCTTGTAGTTGGTTGTTGGTGTCCTCTAACAAGCTCTCAATAAAATTATATCTAATCCTCAAATTGGCTAGGTTATCTACTGTTTGAGGCCAAGTTTGGGCAATTAAAGTTGCTTGCTCAAAGAAAAGTGTAACCTATTTCAGGCTTTCATGCTGAGCAGAAACTATTGATGTCTCAATAAAAATATAAACAGGTATAAGTTGAATTAGTTCAACAGGTTTGGGTTGAACTAATTGAACTAGTTTTATATTTGTTGGTAACAAGTTGTTAACTTGTTTTGTAGGAACAAATTTTTTTCAAATAGGTAAAGACTCTTGATTTGATACTTGTTCAAAATTAGGTTTAGTTTTATCTTCCATGAACTAGTCACTTTTCATCCTTATCAATTTGTCATTATGCCATGTAGTAACATCAACTTCCATGTCCTCATCTCCTCCCTCCATAATCATGATTTGCTGATAGGTGCGAGGTTTCTTCTTTGGTGGTGAACTAGTTGGTTTTAAACTTAACCCATCCCTGGATGTTAATAGTTCAATTTGTATCTTTAACTACTATGATTGTTGAATTGGTCATGGTGATCTATTAGTTGAGTGCATCGATCAACGTTCATTAATGAATTGCTCCTTAATGACAACCTCATGAAAGGGTTCTTTAGATTGCTCCTCAACAACCTTCTTCTTCTCTCTTTCTTCAACCGATTGTGGTTTTGGGGAGTCAACTAGTGTATCTTCCTTTGACAATGGAAACCAATGTTGTAAACAAACTTCTATAATTGGTCCAAAATAACAAGTTGATGCCTTCTTATTAGGTGTTATTAACCTTGCTACAATTTGTTTATGGTGTTCTATCCACCGGGCCAATTTTATTGACATTTGCATCAACATGATGGAGCACCATTTATTCTCCTTCCCTTTGTTTACCAAATTAAAAGTGATGGCAATGCGATTATTAAAATAAGCTAACCTTTCCCATTGGTAAATGATTTGTAAAATTGTTACAAACTTGGCATGGTACTCCTTCATCTGAATTATGATCCACTATTCTTTGTTGACAAATGCATTTAGTCTAGTTATGTTCTTGAGAACAACTTGGGCCTCTTTGACCAATGCATTCACTTCATCCATCGCTCCTTCAACACTAACGCCAAATTGCTAAACGATCAACATTTGGTCAATGGTGATCTTCTCACCACAAACAATTGCTTTAATGTGTCCATCCATAATGGACTCCATGTGTGCAAGAATTCCTCCAACAAGTTTGGCCGTGGGACTATCTAGTGAACAACGAACAAGCCACCCAAATTGGCTCGCTTTGCCCACTATCATTCTTTGGATCCCATCTAGATCCATTGTAGCATTTTCTAGATTTCTTTTACTTCAATAGGTGTTCACTTTCGAATCACTTTGGCAAGTGAACCACCCTCCTCCACTTGTTCCTTTCCTTTGCGCCTCATCATGAACTTGGACTATGCATTGGTAGGTACAACAATAGGTATGTCAAGGGAATCAAGTTCCACGTTAAAGAATCCTCCTTCAACCAGTGCTGACAAAAACTCTGCCAGTTGCTCAACTTCAACAAGTTATTCGACTTCTTCTACTTTTGTAGTCTTCTTTTCAACCAAATTTTCCTCCTCAAAATCATTAATTATAACAAATGCAGGTGTAAGAGATGAACAATGTCTTTGAAGACCTTGCAATGTCTCCTCAAGTCCTCCCATAATAGTAGCACATTTCAATGCCTCAAAAATTTCTTGTTCTATGTCTAATTCTTCTCTAGAGCTTCCACTACTTTTTCAAAATACAGGAGGTGGCCTTAATGCAAGCGGTTCAATGTAAATCACCACGGTTGCTCTAAAAGCTTCCTTTTTGACTCTTTGCAATCCTCTTTCTTCTCCTTCTTTCTCTTCTTTTTGTCTTTTTAATTTTGCCTCCCTTTTGCTTACTCTCATTTTCAACTGATCCAAGGCATTCATTTTTTAATCTTAATGTAGGAAAAGGTATAAGAGATTCCAAAATGAAAAAATGAAAAGACATGTTAAGAAGTACGCCGATTATTTTTACTATAGCCACAAAGTGAAAAGTGGCAACACTTGGAAAACGATGTGACTTTTTAAAGCATATTTTTCTTAAGAAACTAACACTTGTAATTAGGTTAACAAAAACATCATTACTTTGCATTGAATTAGGGCTAATTAGTATTTTCCCAACTAGTTGCTTCTTCAACAAGTCATTAGCATCCGTTTCAACTAGTTTTTGATTAGGGTAAAAACATGGTTAGGTGGCTCACGTTTGACATTTTGAAGAGTCCACATTTTACACTAGTTACAATTCTTACATTTAAAATAATTATCAAACTATAAATCCTATAATTATCCCCTATGGTTTTGGTCACAAATATTAATAGACCACCCTATAAATATCCCTAAACATGTGATTAGTCAAAAAATTTAGAGAAACATTTAAAGAGTTCAATGTGAAATGGAATACCAACTGTAAAAAATGACAAAAATCATGACAAGTTAAATTTAAAATATGAAATATATATATATTGGAAAATTTTCAATGCATCTTACAATTAAATTATTCATTTTATGGTGGCCTATTTTTTAATTTTAATTTTAATTTTAATTTTACTATGACATAATTTTTGAATCCACATTTTTCATTTTCTATGTGTGATAAACATAATGTCATCACTTCAAAAGTCCACAATGAGTCCATTTGTTTCTTAAAATTCATCCATAATTTTTAATAAGATTCTCTCTAAAGTCTATTATAACATGGATAATGAAAATTTGAACGTTTGATGTGATTTTACATTTTAAGTTCATCTATAATCTAGGAAAATTATAATTGTGATAGTCCAAACAATCTGTGCCTAATTGTGTTTTCACCCTTTAAATATAGTTTGTTTTTCTCTCAGTCCAGTTATTTATTGTTAAACCTTTAGTGTTAAATTGAATTGGTTCCTCAGTGAATAGGTCACCATAATGGTTTGTTTCAATTGGTTCCTTAGAAAGCAGGTTATTAAAATGGGTTACCTCAACTAGTTACTTAAAGAACAAGTTATCAGAATGGGTAGTCTCCATTGGTAAAAAATCATTAGGTTTAACTAGAACATGTTAAAATCTATGATCCTCTACAAACCTATAGTTTTAGCTTGTTAATGTTAACCAATACTAGATTAGGATCAAATTTGTTAATAGTCACTAATAGTATGGTATTGTTCAATAAATAATATTGGATTTTATATGGTCCAAACCATCATATCTGAATTTTAGGGTTATGTGCTTTGATAGCCCCTAAAAAGCATAGAACAAAAATTCCAAACTAGTATTTTGTCTCAATGTACCAGTTCTAAGACCATAATGAGCGACTCCACTGGTTAGAACCTACCAAGTCTTGTGCTACTAATTGGTTTTCTTGGAGTTTTTCTAGTTCTAACAAACGAATATTTAGAACTCCAACATGTGTTGGATCATAATTTTGTCCCGATTTGGACGGTAACAAGTACTTCATAGGTAACAATGGGTGCAATCTGTAAACAAGTTGAAATGGAATATGACCAATTGCAACCTTAAAAACAATTTTATAGGAAAATATAATTGTGGACAAGTGCTCATCCTAGTCATTCTGATTCTCATTCATTAGTTTTGTGAGTAATGTACCAAAAGCTTTGTTAGTAGACTCAACTTGTCCATTCCCTTGTGGATAGTAGACAATAAAGCTAGTATGTCTTAGGATAAAATGATCGATTAAATAGTAAATAACATCATTAATGAAATGTGTACCTTGATCAAGAACAATAGTCAATGGGCAACCAAACTAGGTAAGAATGTAATCATATAAGAACTTTGCAGTAACAATGGTTGTGCTGGTGTGCAAAGCTCTCACTTCCACCCCCTTGGTAGCATAATCAGTGGCAACTAGAATGTACCAATTGCTATGGTAACGATTCATTGGTTTAATGGGTCCAATGAAATTTAGTCCCCATTTTTGCAAAGGTTCTTTAAGTAGAGTAGTGATCAACTTCGTCATATTTTGTGCTAACAAATTACGTGTTCATTGGCACAAGTCACAAATTTGACATAAATCATGAACATTTTTATTCATGGTTGGTCACCAGTAACCGACATCAAGAATCTTCCTCATAGTAATGTCTGAGGGAAAATGTCCTCCTCCGACCCCACTATGTAACTCTTGTAGTGTAATTGGCACATGTTATGGTTGCAAGACATGATGGAACTTGTTATCTTGTCCAAATTTGTAAAGTACTCCATCTTGTAGCACAAATGGTTCAGTTCTATGAACCAAATATTGTCTCTATGAAGTAATAAATCTATTTGGCATTATCTTTTCTAACAGGTAATCATACACACTCTATAACCACTCTAACTATAATGTGAATAGGTGAACATCAGTGGTATGATCAAGTACACCAATTGGTTCTACTTGGTTGGGTATTCTACTTAATGGGGCAAAAGCATCCTTGGGTCATGTCACACCTTGAATTTTTTGGACCCATCAAACTTTGAAAAATCATAGGAAACATTTTTTAAAAAAAATTTCATATTTTTTTAATGAATACATTTATTAGGTTCCATAGATTTTGAAATTGCAATAATATCAAGAATATTGTGTATTTTTATTTTCCTAATCATTGCATTTAGAAAAAGTTTCACAAATGTAATGATGGCCACCTTTCTTTGAACTTTTTGGTTAGGAACACAAATTTCAAACATGATTTGAAATTTTTCTTGTTAATTGTTTACCTAAGGTAATTTGGAAATTGTTCTATTTTTAGGTTTTTATTAGGCAATTAATTGAGTAAGTATAATTGTTTTTCAAAGTTAAAATTATCAATTTCTAAAGGGGTCATTTTAATTAGGATTTTTTTTTAAACAATTTTCAATTTTCTAATTCCAAAATAAATTTCAAGCCATATATTAGTGCATGCAATTGATAAACATGAGAAAAAAATAATATACAGTTGTGAAAACATTTAAAATAAAAGCCCCAAAAAAATAATTTGTGCGTTTTTGGTTCCTTAACCATTCCTTGAGATGGTTCCTAGTAGTCCACCCAAGGATGATTTCGCCCTATGCATTTGCCATCAAATGGGATCTACCAAGTTTATAGACAATTTTGAAATCATACTCCAAAAATAAAAATAACCACCTAGCTATTCTACTAAAAACTTATGGCTTGTTAACTAAGTACACAAAAGCCACATGGTCAACATAAAATACAAACCGGTTACCTAGTAAGTAATGTCTGCATTTGTGTAAAACATAGACCATAGCTAAGGCTTCCCTTTCAGTAGTAGTATAATTCCTCTTAATTGAGTTTAGTAATCTAGAAGCATACATAACTAGTTGATCAAACTTACCAAATGGGTTTTGGGCTCGTATGGTTCATATTGCTAAGTGATATGCATCTATGTGAACATGAAACTCAAGCTCCCAATCTAGACTAATCAATATAGGGGCTTGTACATATCGGTTTTTAATCTCCTCCCAAGCAATTTGGCATTATGTAGTCCACTGAAAAACTTCAAACTTCTTGAGTAGTTTAGTAATTGGTGACATAATAAAAGTAAAGTTTTTTATAAAACACCTATAAAACATGCCATCCCATTGAAAACTTAGATATGTTGGGGGGTAGTAGGTATTGGCATGTTTACTAAGGCTTCAACCTTTTTGGGATCCATAATTTTCCCCTCTTTGGATACTATGAAACCTAGGATGGTTCTTGAAAATACCATGAATGCACATTTTTATGGGTTTAAGCTAATACCAAATTCTCTACACTTAAGGAAACATTTCTCAAGTTTTTCAACATTTGTTGATAGATCACTAAAAATTGTAAAGGGGTGAAAGCACACTACAATGTAGACAATTTTAGGGGAAATTAGGACTGCATATAGTATAAAAAGTAATAACATGTAAGATTTCACTCACTTTGAATTTTTTAGAGATCAAATGTAGTTAATTTGAGCTTCAAACACAAATAAGTTATTAAACCAATCAATATGTAATTGATTGGTAGTTGTATCATTGTTTGAAAATACACCAATAATTTTATAACCATTCTTTAAAATCCCTATTTCATAGTATATTACCATTTTTATTAATTTTGAAAATCCATTCTTTTTATCTAAAATGGTAAAAAAAACACTTAACCCATCTACATCTTCAATGGAAGAACATTTTACAACTTTAAAAGATATAAATGATTATAACATCATAATTTACTGACAAATGTTTTTTAAACATCTGATATGAACTTCACAACTTGAAAAGAAATTGAGAATTTTAGAAAAGAAGATTTTTTTTCATGGTTGTATTTTTACATGTGCAAAATTTTATGGATAAACTACCAATATATCAAGTCCTTTGTTGTCATTTTGTATAATTGCAGCATTGTGATAGGCTATTGTAAAGTGAAAATGTACTCCAATTACTAATTAATTTGTTGATATTTGCTCCAATTTCATGATACAATGATATATTGGGATGTAAACCACCATTAATTGAAAAACAAATTCACAAATTTTTTTCCAAACATCCACCATGATATATCAAAGTTCCATAAGTATTAAAAATTGTCAAATTGTGATAGTTTTTTGTCTACACTGTAATGTGCTTTCACCCAAAGTCATCAAGAAATATTTTCATGAATACATTAATGTACTCACGAAATGCTTTGGTTATTACCCTTCGATAAGTGGGTGGTCCATTTTTTACACCAAATGGCATCACAACCCACACAAAAGCCCCCCATTTAGTAATAAAAGCGATTTTGTGTTAATCTTTTGCTACAATTGAAATATGATGATATCTTGAAAATTCGTCCAAAAGGTATAAACTTCATGCCCGATGATTATGTTAATAACCTTATCTATGAAAAACAATGGGTAACACTAATAGAAAACCCCCCCTAAATTGCAACTATGTTTTCAACTACATCTTGATTGTAAAACATAGTTGAAAGTGACAAAAATAGTTGCAAAATAGTTTTTGCAACTACAAAATATTTTTCTCAACTACAAACCAAAAAAATTAACAAGTACAAGTCGACAATGACATTCTAATTGAAAGTGTTTGCCATATGTCAACACCAATTCCGAAAATGAAATGGGAGACTTTGCAAAAACATAAGTAGCATACGCTAATATGAAAAGAACGTATTTCTAATGCTTGAAATTGCCCATCTAATTTTTAGTTGCCCATCTACGACTTTTTGTAACTTTTCATATTAGTGTATGCTACAACTAAATTGCAACAAAAAATAACACAATCTAAAAAGTAGGTTTCAACTAAAGTTTCAGCAAAACAAAAAGCATAGTAGGTATTTGCCCAAACAAAACCAACAAAGTATGCTACAGTGTTGATGTATCTCCATCAACCTAGTTTGTTACAATAATTGCAACAACACCAATCTCATAAGATGAGGGAGATAATGGCCATACACAAACCATTACAAAAACGCAATAGTAGGTGCAACTATAGCAAACTCTACATACTAAGGACATTGATGTAATGGAGCAATAACAGTCTACAAAACCAGGGGTTGCAACTATAGAATAGGTAACTACAAAAGTAGATAGGAATATGGGGTAGTTTATTTTACAAATTTAAGGTCCTTTTAGTATAATTATCCATAGTAGGATTTCAGGGACGAAATCTAAAGTATAAGGGGAATAATGTTAAGGGTAAGACCATGTTATAGTAATTAGGGAAATAGGAGTGTATGAGGATAAGGAAAAAATATTGTGATGTCTATTTTGGACAGGTTGCACAAAACATGTTTAGAAGAAACAAGGTAGGTGAGATTAAAATTGTCAAGGTGGAATTCAAATTAGTTTAAGGCAGGAGAATTAAAGATTAAGGAGGCTTAAAAGATATTTTGTGAGAGTTTTTTTTTTTACTATTTTTGTTTTTGTTTTGGAGCACATAGTAAAGAAAGAGCAAAGTAGTAGTTTTTAAAATAGAACAGTTTTGATGATGTACACAAATATTGTTGAACTATGATATTTTATCTTTTTTTTTTATACTTTTCCATGATCTATTGTTTCTTTCCTTTTATATTAGTAAGAGAAGTAAAACTTGGTGATAGCACACTAGGATGGACCAAAAACAACAATTGAAAGTTCATTTTTGGATTCCAAATCTAATGTATTTTCACATAAAAACATTTAAATCATGTTGAAGTTTTTAAAAAATTCCATATCCAAATTCATGTGCTTCTAGTTTAAACCTTTTTAAAACATCTCTGTAAAATGTCTCTTGGAAAAATCAATTTGGATATCTAAATGGACTTTGTGGGTTTTAAAGTCTTCATTCTGACTTTTTTTTTAAATGGAAAAAAAAATTCTACTTGATTTTTTCATCTCAAGTGTTATGGGCCTGCAATGTAGGGCCCCCAAAAATTTTGAACATGTCCTCCAAATCCACTAGAAGAAAAAACTCCACATAACCATTAAAAAAATAAATTATGACATTAGATGTGGCCAACATTCTAAAGTTCATTTTTCACTAAGTATTAAACTTTTTGGAGTATTTTTTTCATAATTAGGAGGACTAAAGTAGATGTTTCAAATTTTCAACTTATAATTTTAGAATTTCTTAAATGCATTTGAATATAAAAGCCAAGACTTGACAAAACCAGAAAAATTACCTATGTGACTTCCATAAAAGTATACTGTAGTGTGCTTTTACCTAACTATGATATAGTTATAAGATATTCATAATTATGTAGATACTTGGGCTATGAGAAATGTGGTTGTTGAAACATTTTGGATTATGTATGGATTTCTAGTACAAATTTTTATTAACTAAAATTGAACATGTATAAGAACAAAAACTACAATTGAAACAATGTTAGAATATTAGGATTTGCCATTTGCAACTACAAGTTTTGGGGGTTTTGAAATGTACTTGCACCATATTGCCATTAGCTTCACATTATGAAGCACAAACTTATGTGCCATGTCTTGTAAGTTTGCAGTGAGTATTTGTGGTTGCCCTCTTCCTTCAAAGACTTCATCATACATTAAAGGATCTTCTAAATGTCATCCCACCTGCCCTTTGTTGTGTTGTCATAAAGTCTTATAAATGTTTTGTGCAAAACCTATGCTTCCTCCAATGAACAACCTTCAACCATACTACCTTTCGGTCGAGCCTTGTTCTAAACATAGCCCTTTAGTGTTTTGAAATAACATTCAATAGGATACACCTAGCAAGTGTGGACTAGACCTTAGAGATCTAGTTCATCTACTAAATGAATCAATAGATAATTCATGATGTCAAAGAATGAGGGAGGGATTTAATTCTCTAATAACATTAGCATGATTGCCAACTCATTCTTTAATTCTTCCATTGCGGTAGGGTCCACAATTTTGGCACATTACTTCTTAAAGACATGGCATAACTGAATTATGGCCATTTGACCCCTTGGCCATTAAGTCTTGCATGCATATTAATAGAATATGTTGCATCATCACATGATAATCATGTGATTTTAGGCCTTTCAATTCTCCATCAAGCTATGCATTCTCCATTTCAAATATTACACATAGCTTGTAGGTGTTTTCAACCTTAGAATGATTTGCAAAAAAAGTTTTTTCTCTTTATCCAACAATGCATATGATGCTACAAGTTTAATGAATCCACCTATAACAACCTCTAGCCATAGATGAAAACATATGCCGCATTCTTTTAAGTCTTCTCGAACTACCACACTATTTTCAAGTTGCCAAAAATATTGTTGAAAATATTCGCATAGATGTTCACATGGTAGGGTGGACCAATTTTGGCATCATGAGGGTATTTTTTTTTGTAGTGGGTGTGATTGCAAGTGTTATATCTTATTACATATGTTGGGTTTGGTTAATAGGGACTCATTTTCAAATAATAAACTTTAATATTTACATGATGCAATTTTTTAAAATGCAAAAAATATAAAATCCCAAGAGTTGTGGACTTTTGAAATTGAGAAACTAGGGTGTAATGCCCTCTACAATTAGGCTAATGGACTTTAATTTGGTTCAATGATGGATTTAGAACTTGTTCAAGGAATTGGTTTTAAGGTGGAAATGTATTAATAAAAATAATGCAAAAGAGTTTTGCATCACATGAATTGGAGGTATTACATTATGGACTTTTGATTGTTGAAAAAACACACCCTATTTTTAAAAGTCAATGGCATTTAAAAACACAGGTGCTTTGAATTAAAATTTTGTAGATTTATATAAATCATTAGCCTTTACAATGCACAAATCACATATCGAAAAAAATTGCTAACAATAGAGAGATATCATTTTTTCATCATTATGTGTCAACATTGTGCACATTGTAAAGCTTGCAAAATGGACTTTGGGCTAAGTTTTTTTGTTGAGTTTTGGTCCACCCAACCATGCCAAGACCCAAGTTTTTTTCATAATACATAATATCCAATGTATTATGTATGAACAATCCTACCACAACCAATCTAGCCCATAGATCCCCTTATAAACCATGCATATTAGTGATGTATTTAAATGATATTTTTAATTAATGCTTACACATTAAAGTGAACCAAAAATGGCACATGTGGAGTCCATAGTTTTATTGTTTCATGTTTTTTATTCAAATGTTTGGTGTTTTGGGAATGTAAAATTGTCCATTTGAAAGTAGGAAACAAGTAGAATACCTAAACTTTAAACTTACAAGTTTCAAAATTGCAACACATGTTTTGATTGATCAACGAAGGGAAAAGTTAGAAACAAAAACATGGGTTTGTCCAATTTTTATAATTGGTAGATGTTATGTAAGGTAGTAATGTTAGGTTTTTTAAAACAATACATTTCAATGTTTCCATTTCAGTAAATCATGGATTTTATAAACTATTGGTAATTTTATGCAAACTTGATAAATTAAAATATTAAACTTGTTTATAAGCCTTTATTTTAACATTACAATAGCCTCAAAATTCATAGTAGGAGGAAAAAATCAACATTTCACACATTTTTATTATGTAATAAAAGTCCATAATTTTGTTTTATGGATTGTGAGGAAAGATGTTACATTGCTTTAAAAGTCCACCTTGTAATGAAATGATGACATTTTATTTTCAAATTTTCAAATTTGATTCTATAAATGTTATAGATTAATTAGATAAATCCTTTCTAGCCAAACACATATTATACCAAACTTAGAGGGTACCCCCCCCCAATTGCCCCTATGACACCAAAAAATGAATTGTTTAATGTGCAACTATGTACATTCAACCTTAAGAATTTTTGGCAAGTCAAAGAAGTTCACATACTTACCAATATGGGAGCTCAAACATGATGTTACATCATTTAATGCCATGCTTATGCATAGGGTCAAACTTCCCTCCTACGAAATTCCTAGGGTTTGTTTTACCATGATTTTCACTATGTAATTCCTAATGTTTGTGTAGTTGACATTCAAATAGGTGCAACATGAGTTTATGTGCCACCATTGAATGCCAACTATGCTCATTGATAGGGTTGAGCTCTTAACAAGTGCTTGCATGCCCCACAATATACAATCTTCTTCAACTTCTTTGAATTGTTAGAATCTATGGATGGGCCATATGGTGGGCACCCCACATGCCCTTTGATCACTACACCTACAAACAACTTGTACATTGGAAAGTCATGTATGCTTCAGATACACATGGCCTTTAAGTTGAACCTTGACCCCAAGTGTGCATCAAATGCATCAACACCCCTAGGCACATTCACAAAGATAAGATCCATAGAAATTGTAAACAATGTTTTGTTTTTCATGTTTTTGTGTCAAAAATTATATTAATATTGAACATTTTTTTAATATGTTTTCATGATAATGTTCTTGGGTAAAATCACAGTCAAAGGAGCCACCCAAGTGAATGGACATTCCTTAAAATTACAATTTTTGTATGTTTAAAAAATCGCAAGGGAAACATAATAGTTTGGATTGTCATAATTTTTTTTGGAATATTTTTCATTGATTACAAATTTTACATGCTCAAAGCTTGACAAAAATCAAAAAAAAAAGTTGCATGTTCAAAACACTCAAACCTCGAGATTAGTCAATCCATGTTTTTTTCAAACGTCCTTTCTTTTACCAAATGTGCACCATTCCTTTTGAAAATTGGAGAGGATTTTTAAATTGATGATTAGAAGGGCAAAAGGACTTGAACTCATGAAACTTATGTTTATAATCCATTTGAGCACATTTGGTTCAAAAGTGTTTTTGACCCTGAATATTATGGATGTTGAAAGTGTGGCTTTAACAAAAGTTGTTCATATATATGTGATAGAGGGCATGAATGCATAAAATACATGATATAAAATCAAGTTTTAGTCAAAATTTATTTATATCTAAAATGTAATGTTAAATGGGTATTAAATGGGGTATCCAAAATACAAAATTTTAAGTTATAAACCAATGCAAGAATGACATGTGTCATGTGCGATCTTTGGAAAAGAACTTTTACCTTGGTGCCCCTAGCTCCTTTGACTGTGATTTCACCTTCTTAATATATTGCAAAAACATGTGCAATAATTTGAAATGCATTTAATGAAATTTGAATTTTCAAAAACATTGATTAATCATTATAACTACATGTGTTTTACAACGTTTTTACTCTCTAAAAAAACTTATAAATTATTTTTAAAAGACTTGAAAATAACGTAATTTTGGAGAGACTCTTAAAACACATATTCACATAAGAGTATAATGTAACATGTTTTTGAGTCAAAAGGACCTTCTTACGACTTTTTGCAACTTACAAATGGAATATTCCTAATATATATCAATAATTTTTCAAAATAAGTAATCACCAAAGTCCTTACTAAGGATGCACCATGGCTTTTTATTTTGTGAACATGTATCCCCATGCACAATATTTGGAGCTCATAAATTAGAGGTTGCAAAACCACATCTAAATTATTAGACGTGCATGATTCTTTCCCATGGATGTTCAACGATAACATGAAAAAATATCTCATTGTAACTAGCCATGGTGGTAGATTATAATTGAGCAAAACTGCAAGCCATGTAAAATGGCAAGTACTAAAGTCCTCAAAAGGATTCACCCCATCCAATGCTAACCCTAGTCTTACATTATGGGCATCAACAACAAATTCTAACCATGTTGCAGAAATGTGTTTCCAAATAACAAAATTTGTCACACTTCTTATGTTATTTTTGAAAGCTCATTTGTAGACCTTTTTGATGTGTAGTCTTGCCCAAACAAAAACTAGTGTCGCCAACAATTTTGACACTTCGATGTAGCAAGAGCTTGGAAAAGCTAACACCTAAATCACTCTTTTATAGTGATGATTCTAGTGCTAAGTCGAAGGGGTTGTTGAAATTGAAGGAGTCTATGAAACCTAACAAAACTTTCAATGAAAAAGATGTTAAAAATGAAACTATTTCTGATTCAATGTCTGAAGAATCTATTGAGGTGAAGAAGGTGACAATACGTGTTCAAGTAGTTATGATCATACTCATACAACCCTTTGTGTGTTTTTTTTTGGATTTGGTTGATTTTGCTTCAATGTGAACCTTTGTTGTAAGGTTCAAATTGAACTAAAGATAGTCCATAATGATATTGTTTATCAATTTTGCTTAGTTTTAATATTTGGTAAATCTTGAACTCACACTAATGCTTATGTGATTTTTTGCAAAGGCAAAGTGCTAACACATACGATAGTGGAAGATGAGAAAACCAACTATGGCACCAATTGAAACAACCCAAAAGCCACCACAGGTTCTAACACCTACCCCCTCTAGTTGTATGAATGGGGATTAAAATTCAATTAACAAATTGAAGTTGAATCAAGAGCCTAACAATTTTGGGACAAAATTTATACCAATTCCCATAGAGCTCTTACAATGCAACCCAATTCAAAAGAACCTATAACTATTACAACTAATGCCACATGGCTATGGAGGTTTATAACCCCTAAACCTTACTTTGTTGTTTCCATTTCTTTGAGTTTTTTTTTTTTTTGCAAGCATTTTGTATTTTGTTTTAAATTATAATTTGTAGTTTGATTTCAATTTCTTTTTACCTTTGCAATTTGCTTTTAGTTTGTGTTTTAAATTGTTATGATATCAAATGTGAATTGTTCTATCTTGTGTGTGTGAATGCAAGTGCACATGAATGTTGTAGATGGTGTTCAATCAAGTCTAACAACTATTATACAAACTACAATTGTTTTGCCAACTGAAACCTAGAATCTTCCTCCAACATGGCAACCTTAGGGGTGGCCAATGCAAACTAGATAGCAATGGCCTCCTAGGTGGCCCATGCCTCAAGTTGGGGGATGCCTCCATATCAACCTACACCCTAATTCACTCCTATAGTCCCTCCAAGTCAAACAACTGGTGTTCAACAACTTCCTACATGGCCAATTCAACAACTAAGAGGACCTTAGATGCAAACAACACCCCTTACATTTGAAACTTGCCACAACAACCTCTTGCATGGCTTACTCATCGAACATGACTTCCGAAGTAAACAACATGTCCAACACCTCAAGCAATGTGACGACAACATCCTACTTGGCCTTCCAATCCAAATCCACCAATAGGGTTAATGCCTCTTATGTTGCCTCAACAACCTCCAAGAAATTGGTCTATGCGACAAAATACTACTCCCCCATAATAATCCCCAAGGTGGGGAAAATCTCAAACTTCCACTCCATTTGGTTCAAGTCCATCACAAATTCATTCTATGGGCTTGACATGTGATCCACCTCCATCACACAACCCAAGACTAATTTGTGTGACCCTTGGAAGCCATGTCATGCCTATAAGCATCGAGTGAATATGAATCAAATGTGTGGTGGGTCAATTGGAGCTACTAGCATATTTGCTCGATACCATAGTGGCATGATTTCATTAGGGCCGACGAAGACTAAGGTAACAAGTGAACAACAAACCAAATGATGTGCCATGGATAAGGTAATGAAAAGGCTTAGCATTGAATTAACTCATGACAGCCAAGATTCCATATGTATTGTGCATTGCAATCCACAAGGTAAACCTTGTGGTGGTGGTAGGGTTCATTGGCAATTAGAGGGTATGCAATGAAGTTGAACCTGGCCATTGATGACATACGAAAGCAACCTTGTAAAGAAATGGAGGCAATCAAAGATGCTTTGGATAAAAGATTTTGAGTATTTACATCACCCATTGAATTACAAGTGTGTCAAGGACCAAGTGGCATGAATGTTGAAGACAAGGCATAAGCAATTGAAAAAGAGGATTGTCAGGGGTGAAAATTGGCTTCACAATTGCCCAAAAGCCCAGTAAAATGTTCTAAGATGAAACAGTTGCACGACCTAAGAGGCTAACCAAAATTCGACACAAGCAAAAAAGTACAAACAATGTTGGTCATGCAAGTGAAAGTGGTCTAGAGGAGTGCTAGGTAAGATCACAATCTCCTTGTTTTGTGGATTATCCAATCAAGTTCCTAACCCATTGTGAAAACCAACACTCATGTATTGACATTTTTGGGGAATTCGAGAACAGGAGTTGGATAGACCCCCCATGTTGGTTGAAATCCCAACAAAAGCAAAGAGGGTCAAAAGCTATAAATGAAAAATAACATGGATACATGATGATGAGGTAAAAACAATGTTGTGATTACCATTCACGTAAACTTGTTCAATTTTTATGATCATTTCCACCCCTACACAATTCATACAAATTCTATTAACGTAGGTATGGACCGGGGGTATCTTTGTATGTGTTGGGTTGTAGGAAAGGACAACAATGGGCACATCTATATTAGAAAGTAGTGGACTTGCTAGAAATCTAGTTACTAACCTTGAAGTTCGTTTGGATGGAATTGAAGGTAACCATGAAAAGTTTTACAAAACCACAGAAGAATTAAAGTCCACCATGAATGAGTTGGTGAAGGGCTATAAGACCTTCTCTAATATGATGGAGGAGATGCTTGCATTTATGAAGTGATCATCTAGCATGTAGGGAGGTGCAATTGATTTAGAAGCTAGGCATATTCCACTTGACAATCTTATAGTAGATGTTGAAGGGAGTATGGGAGTGGTAATTTCACAAAATGAATTGTTTGGATTACTTTTCATTTCCTTTTTTATTGAATATATAATTGGCTTAATTGAAACATTGAATTATGGGTGTATTCATATTAACATGTACCATTAGCAATTGTAACCACTACTTAATTTTTGAAATTTTGGATTGTAAATTTTTTTTATAAAAATAATATAAATAATATAAAATTTTAATACATTATTATTATGATTAAATTATGTACATATCATAAAATTTTGGAATCAATTTAATGAGTAAAATATATGTAATTTACACTTTTAAAGACTTAACCATATTTTTAAAATAGTTTTGATGTTAAAAACACAATTTGTAAAACTTTATGCCATATTTTTGGATATTTTTAAATATACAACTTAACATAATAGTATCAAAAAAATTTATCAAAAATTTAAATTTTTTAAAAGATGTATTAAAAATATTCTATTTTTTTAAAAAACAAAAAAATAGTGGTCTAAGGGGGCATGTGTGGTTCCTTATAATATGGTTGTACCCATATTGCAAATTTTTTGAACACCTACTAACTATTGGATTTTTCTAGATCTGTCATGACAAAGGGAATGGTTTAGCTTCAATGATCAACCTAGAAATCAAACTCTGTCAATAGAGATAATTTCAATTATGTTGCCACACATGACATCCCAATTGCTCATAAAATGAGTAATGTGATGAACATTTCTAGTCTTGAATCAAAAGATCCAAATGTAGGGGAGAGAAAGAAGCATGGGAGGCACACATGAATTGAATTCAAGCAAAACAAGTTGTTGATGTAGGAGACTTGTCCATCTACCCTACCAAACATTCTAAGCTTCCATGTGGTGGTTTTGGAAAACAAATTCACATACAAATTCCCAAAAGGAAGTGAGCTCAAAAACAAAAATGAGTGCAAACACTACCTTTCCAATGATTTTTGGAAGGTACCTAATTGTCCTAGACATGAATGGTCTACTGTGTTCTACAATTCATGTCCTTACACTTGGCAAACAGTAGCCACCATGGATTCATTTGGCAAGGTGTGGGAAAAAGATGGTTGCCCCACACCTTAACCATTATCAATTTCTACAACTGTGTTTTATGTTTAACATAGTTTGACATCGGGATATGGTCATCAACAATAATGCGAAATTTGATCCAATCGTTGAATTACTTTTAGGAGGAGAAGGGTGTGAAATAAAACATGTTTTTATGTGGGTGTTGAAAAAAGTGAGTAAACTAAAGTTCCCCATCCTTTGAATCCCAAATGGCCACTAGTGTTGAAGAACATGAGTCATGTGTTCAATGAAATAAATCGAAAGCTTATATTTGGAGTGTTTAATTTTGCTTTGATACATGTGTTATTTGATTTTTGTAGATTATAGGGACTATCAAAAGCACCCAAGGAGCTAAGGTGCTAAATTTGGCAAATGAAGCACATGCGTCGAGAACAATTCCTTAACATCACATGCAAAAGACCTGATTATTACATCAACAATTAAAGAAGCCCAACTAAATGTGGGTTCTTATCATGCTATTATTAATTTGTTTATGCTTCTATCACGATTATGTTAGTTTCTATCAACTAGTTTTTTTTTTGTCATGGTAATTATGTTAATTTCAATAAACCCATTTGTATTTCTATTATGGTCATGCCAACTATGTTTGATTTGTACATGTGTTTTGTAGTACAAGCTAGCCAAATGAAGCCATCACCCTCATGGATGAAGGAGAGACATTTTGTGCAATTGGCAATTTTGTGAAATTTGGTGGTGTAAAAACTCTTTAGCATCACAAGGAAATGCTAGCAAACACCTTATCTATTTTTGTGAGTTCTAGCTTATTGGCAAATGTTACTTTGCCATTTCCATCTCCCAATGGTGATACTCATTTATACAACGTGGAAGATGTTTTAGGTTACATTATATTGTGGCCCTAAAAGCGTTATCAAAGGTGTAAAATTTGAACTTGTAGATATGATCATGTGTATTTTAATACATGTAGTTTTGTGTAGGCCCATATATAGTTGGGCAAATACTGTGTATGTTATATATTCAAACCTACAATTTTGAATGAAAACTTCATATATTTTGGTTACATTTGTTTGATGTTGTTCAAATAATGTAGGTGCATGTGTGTGGAATGTTGAAAGATGTTAAATTAGTTAAATTAGTATATTATTGATAGATGAGTTCAATTAACATGTTTAATTTGCAGTAGATGATAAGTAATGCTTAGGTAATCCATATTTTAAAAATGACATCCATATATTTAATATATTAATAATAGTAGTATATTAATGGCAAACCATTATAACATGCCACATGTCAATTCAAGAAAAACAATGATATTAAATGGTTTTGTCAAAACATGCAACATGTGTCAAATAATGCCACAAGCAACATCAAACAACCAAGTCATATCAAATGACACGTGTCATGACTTAAAGTTATGAAAATTAGACATATTAGCTAGAATAAACATGACACATGTCACCCCATGGAGTAAGCACCATTAATCATTGTAGTCACAACAAACATAACTCGTGTCTTACCATGTCAACAATCAATATACATATGACAACAATTATATACACAACATATGAATATACATATATCTATTTGAAATAACTTGTATGTTCTATCTATGTGCAGTCATCTTGTTTGACTATCCAAGGTGACTATAATTTAGTCATAAAAGACAACATAAAAGATAGGTTTTGTAGTAGTGTTAGTACATCAAACTCATCACAATTTTTATTCACAAACAAAGAAGTCCATAAGACTCTAAGTAAACTCCATTTGTAAACAAACAAGCACATCATAATGTAAATAGATCCCATCCATGTCCGAATTAATACATCAAATTCTTCACTTACTCCATTCATTAATTTTTAAACACACAAAACTTTAGGCAAACTCCACACATAAATAAATGAGTACATTAAACTCTAGGCATATTCCATCTATAAACAAATAAGTACATAAGCTTTAAACAAACTTTGTTCATAAGCAAATGAATAAAAAAAACTTTAGGCATATTCCATCCAGCAACAAATAAACACATTAAACTCCAATTAAACTCAATCCATAAGAAAATAAGTACCATCCTTTCCATGGTAGTCTTCATTAATCACTTTAGTCTACACAAACAAATGGCAATAGTTCAACGAATTACATATTAATAGTTAGAAAAAACATGAGATTGCATACACAATTTCAAAGTCCCTATTAGACTTTAGTGCTAGCATTCATAAGCGATGTCAAAAGATTACACATAACTTCATAATGCAATCTATTGAACATCTATGATGGCACTTGGTAGAGTTCATTGAATCCATTTGACTTCCAAATAAAAATTGCTAAGACTTCCTAAATGGCTTGAAGTCCTTGTTAGTCATAGTTATTTGTAACATGTGTAAAGAATTCATTGTGTTTAAGGTTAAATTGTATGTACAAAATTTTATATTATTTTATTCATTTAATTAACAATGTCAATCAATAATTTCTAATTTCACATTTCAAATAGTCTAGAAGGAAGACACAACTCAAATATGCAACATATGTAAAATAGATTCATACATGGGTCCCCATTAGAAAATGAATAGGCTTGTCATCATATATTCTAGCTTCCAATCTCTTTTTGGTCACATCACTCAAGTATTGGGATTACAATGATGCTAACAAATGATTGGGTGAGCAAATAAGCATGAATAGGCTTAGATGAGTTGGAAGGAATCTTTTAAAATATTCTATGCCACGTCATGGAATATTCCTAATATATTCATTTGCCACATGAAAATATTATATGACATGGCAAAATATTCCACACCTTGTCATGGAATATTTTGCCATGTCACATGCATGATTTGTTGTGGAATCAATAATGATTTATTGACTCTTAACATGGATTTAGCTAGTTCATAGCTGTCAACAATAGCATGATGTGAAGGTTTGAAGTCAAAAAAAATGCAAGGATGTTTTTTATCATTCTTGGTGTAACTAATGTTCTAAATATCTAGGGCTTTTGTACAATAATTTTAATATTTTTAGAACTATTGAAATGATTGGAAACTACATGCTTGAAAAATATTTGATGAATTTAAATTAATAAATATATCAATTTTTTGACAAACATGTGTTGTGGTGGCGAGGTACTATGATATTTTATAGAAAAAGGTAATATACATGGAAGCACATTATAACTATCAAAGGTTTTATTACTAATAAAATGTATAAAATTCTATCAAGCCACATACTTTGATGCCACGCCATTACTATATGTTCATTAGAACAAAAGAACATATACATCTCATAAGAGTGATTGAAATAATACACAGTGGAGAAAAAAATATTAGGCTGTAATTGGAAACTAAACTTCCTACATAGTCAAAAGCAACTATAACAAGCTTGATGAATGAGAAAAACATAATTGATTTGAAGTAGATGCAATTGTGATGTATTATCACTAGAGACCAAAGGCTTTAGAGCGCATTGACAAATGCTAAACTTCAACCCAACTCCATGTACAGTAATGAATGAACTCTTCAATGAGCTCACAAAACATAATTATCTACAAGATGTGATACACATCTTTACATTACACATATGCCCCATGGCCACCCAAAGAAGCTGCCAACATTGTGACAAAGTAAACACATGAACATCCAAGGAAATTTCCAATAATGACGTCATATCATTTGTCATCAAAAAGAATATTATAAATTCATCCAAACCCAAGTGGCGAGACATCAACATCGAAGAAAACAATGCATTGGAGAAGTAAGATGCCAACCTCCCAATTGTTGGTGTGTTGTGTTATTTTGAAGACAGAAGGTCGTCTCACCTTCTTGCCACCATAATTTGTAGACCAACAACTTGCATTGAATGACCATACAAGGCTATGACAACTCATAGCAAGCACATGATAATTGCTTGAACTAGAAGATTATAAGCCAAACAAAATTTAAGCATTGTTTCTACATAGGCAGTTAAAGGAAAACCCTACCTCTTCTAGGGTTGTTACTTCTTTTCAAATCGAAATAGTACCTTCTTGGATGGGCCATATAGTTGGAACTGCAAGCTTAGCAACTGTAAATTTTTGCAATGTCCCATTGACACAATGGCTCAAATCACTGAGACAATATTAATGCTTATGGTGCTTGAATGACCTTTTGTGATATTGGACCTAGAAACCTAAATAACATGGAGTAGGGGTTCCACTTACAAATTTGTAAAGGTTGATCTTTGATTTTCATTTGAGCGTCGTGGTTTTCTACAAAAATTAAATTACAAAATTGGGTGCACAATGTTCAATATGCCACTTGCCAGTAACACAAATACTTTCTTTTAACTCCAGGTCGCTTTGAGATACCAAAGGTAGCAAATTATTCGAACCATATGACGGTTGTTGAATGCGTACACCTCCACTATATTGGGTTTAGCGATAGGAATGGTTACTTATTGACAAGACAAATTCACACAATCAAATCAATGGGAATCTTCATTTGTGCCAAAATGACAATCAACAAGTTGCTTGATAGACCCTAAACCTCTTCTCCTTCGAGGTGTGGAAGGCATTTTATGAAGGATGACCTAGACATGTAATTTGCCATAATTGCCACAAGTCTAGCAAGACCATTTGATCCTTGGGCCTTCCTCAACAATAATTCATTCTTATCGAATTCATGATTAGGTGGTCCATCTTGTAAGAATTGTCTATATAATGTAAATTGTTTGAAAACATGAATGTAGTTGTCAGACATCGTTATGTATAGACAAGTGCCACAATTTTCCAATTACTAAAACTAGATGTTATGAACAATTTTTACTAGATTGTAAATGGGCATGTTCACCCATTCCTCATCATTGAACTTTTGTAGATCAAAGGAAAGAAAACTTTAGCAAAATCTAAACTGTAATAAAAGAATTGGAGGCCCAAATGGAAATAGAGTGCAAATGGAATTCAAATTTTGAATTAACAAAGGAGATGGGGAGTCATAGGAACTTTGTAGGTGAAATATTCACATGGACCATGAAACCTCCCTATTACTTGACACAAAAATGCTAAAAGTTAATCCAATTTGCAAGTTCATGGACACTTGCCTTAGAAACAACCCCTAGTGAGATCCATCGAAATGAATTAGAGCATAAAGACTATTAACCTCCCCAAGAGATGTTGTGTCCTTGTACTAATGGCAAAAAAAAATGTGTTGATCTTGTAATTCAAGTTTGATTAGTTGTTTAGTGTGCCTATCAAACAACTAATTCAAGTGGAATAGAAATGCACACTCCTTATCAACCATCCTAACAGAAAGGTCCCCCAATCCATAAACAATTCTAATTGTGTTCCAATTGGCTTGTGTGTTATTATCCATGAATCCCTTGAAATTCAATTTTGGAAAGCCATGTTTTAGCATTGTGTCATTAAGCTTTGTCCACATTACATGTTGAGCCTGTGTGTTCTCAAATTGCATGTCATAAACAACAATGGTCATCCTTTTAGAATAGGCCATATTGTATACATGTATGACAAGCCATAGTTGTTTAATCAGCCACACGCTTCACATGATCAAACATGGTCCAAATGTTCTACAAATCCCCTACAAGCTACATTCATGTGACAAAACATGCTCCACTCCCCACACCAGTTATCGACATCTTGAAAATGAACACGTTTTGTTTTAGAACTTGACTAGGGAAACAACACTTTTGGATGTAGTCATAGTAGCTCTTGGACTTCAATTCAAGGATGCTATCAATATAACCACCCCTTGAATAATGCTTGAAAAAAACAAAGAGGTTACAAATGTTGGGAAAGTTCAGCTCACAACTTGTTTTGGATGTGCTCCAAGTACTCACCTTTGTGAAGCTCCATTGTGTCATCATTATAATCATTGAGTAGATGCCTAGCTAAGAAGGTCATGCTAGCATTGAAGGAAATCGTATATGTCTTCACATTAGGCATGCAAATGACTTCATATGTGATCAACCTTCTAGTTTCAACTAGAAACTCCTTGCATTTGCCACTTGCAATAGGATGATTATGTACCCCAAGATAAATCGCCACTTTTGAAAGAAATTGAAGTTTATGCACAACATAATAGATTTGCCCAATGGAATCAATGACACAAAGGGGAGGAACATGAAAAAATTTGCATCCAAGTGAGGAAGCTCATGGAGTTAGTTGCATCTAACCTACCACTGGAATATGAATGCATTCACTTCACCAAAAGATTGCATTGTGAAAATTAAAGCATACAAAATTTTCAAAATCATCTTGCACACAACATAGGTGATGCAAGCAATTAATCTTCTTAAAGTTTAGCCCAATATTATTTTTGATATAAGTTGTGATCACTTTGCACCAAGTAGAATATTCCAAAAAAGAGCCCTAAACATGATTCAAATTTGAAGGCACACCCTTTAGAGTGGACATTCTTGAAAGTAGGGGCATAATGAACAATGGCATTTATCAATTGTAAGGATAAGAACCATGAGAAATGTCAATGGATAAAACTATATCTTGATAGCCCCCCAAGGTTGTAATGAACAAAAATAATCAATTAATAATAGTGGCATCAACATTATACTCATGCCATTTTAGGGCATCAACACTTGAAGACCCTAAATCCTAAATGTGTTGCTTTCAAGGACATGGAGGACTTGAAACCATAAATGTGTTGTTTTCAAGGAGATAGAAGTGAAAGATGAATTTATAAAAGGGTTGTTGCTAACAAGAAAAATGAAATTCATTTAATAAAAACCAAACGCAAGATGCTAACAACATTGAGGAAATGCAAAAGTTGCACAAGAGGAGGGGGAGCAACTTCATGTGGACAAATCCTAAACAAAGGCGACAAAGAAAAGCCATCCCTACAAAGAGATTTTTGATCATTTGAAAAACATAAGAGGTTGGCATAATGGGAACCTAGATTCAATATTCAAGCTTTCATTTTTATTAGAGCTATGAGAGAATCAATCTATTGGTTCAAAAAACATTTTCTTTAGGGTGAACTATGCAAAAATTTAGAAATTGGATACCAAACAAAGTCCATCTAGACCCAATTCATTTTGTTTCATCCAAAGTGATTAGGTAGAAAAAGTTAATCAAGGTTTTGAAAAGTGGATGGTGAAAAGCATAAACATTTTTTAGGGTTTTGTGATGTGTGTTGAAAGAGGACCGCTTTCAAATTCAAGCTCACAACAACCAAGAGGTAAGCTTCTTCCTTTCCTCAAAGTCTTTTGTTGTCAATCCTTGCTTTTTCTTTTTCATTGTTGAAGAAACTAGTGGCGAAGGAAGTGCCTCATTCTTTTTGTTTTCAAAGAAGCATTCCAAAGCTCGTTCTACATCATTACGACATCCCACGGTGAAGAAAACTTAGAAAA
>Ga0116229_10002661_pt1 | contig 28982 bp, 20 predicted proteins | sample S1TSphgellanicum_3_FD_87313 | JGI IMG/M metagenome (GOLD analysis project Ga0116229, IMG submission 87313) | Host-associated microbial communities from peat moss isolated from Minnesota, USA - S1T2_Fc - Sphagnum magellanicum MG | ecosystem: Host-associated > Plants > Peat moss > Unclassified...
CACCACCTTCCCCCTTATAGTATTCTCTACGGCTGGTCGCGGAGGCTACATCCGAATGGCACATTTTGTTGGGACTCCCGAAATGGAGTCCCGAAACTGTCCCGGCTAAACTCCCGGAACTTTGAAGACCATAGCTCCTCGCCCTAAACTCGGATCGGGACCAGTCATAAATCAAAGTTGTAGCTCTCGTTGAGAAATTTCCAACGCCGTGTCGCACTCTCAATTCGGACGTCGGGAACAGGTCGATTCCCGACTTTTAGTGGTCGGGAGTCAAACTGCCAGTTTGACTCCCGGCCCTTCTTTTGCCCATAACTTGGGCTGCAGATGTCCGAACGGCCAATGCAAGGCATTTTCGATATCTACGTTTCAAGAGCTTTCCAATGACACCAAGAACGTCTCAATGCGAGGTGTTTTGGACCTTGCTATCGAGCTCTAAACATTCGGGAGTCCCGGTGGACTCCAAACCTCCAACTTTTCCAAGTGTTGGGCTTCACCCCCACACTTGGCCAAAGTGGGGTTGCGACAAAATGGGTTTACCAACTAGACCATCTAGAGAATTGCTTGCTTACTTGTGTGCCAAAACTCTCTGAACATGTCTAAGTGAAGAAGTAGAAAAAGTAGCAATAGAAAGGAAAGAAAGAAGGACAGTGGTGTTTGTTGTTCTATTTATTGTTCATGCTAAGAAGTTTGCCTTAACTACTACCGCTGATATTTGGTGCGTCCAAATGACTGGTGCAACAAACCTTGTTGTAACGACTTTTTTATAGTGATGGGCCAATCAAATTGGCACTTCGCCAAAAAAAAGAAAAGTAAAAAACTTGGGAAGCACCTCGTCTAATTAATAAGAGAGGTGACTATGTCCCCAAATTTGTTTCCCTGCCATTAACCTAGGCCAAAAAGTTAACTAACAGTTTTGGAAATAAAAATTGCATGTAGCCAATGGGAAGGTGTAGCATCCACTCAGGGGCCCCAACATTTTAATTTGGGTCGTGGGGGCAAAGGGGAAAGGTTTTTTTTTTTTTTTTTGAATTGCTGATGTGTTCCTACCATTTCTGCAAGTTGTTCCCCAAGTTCTCAATGTGTCCCTCAAAGATGTTCCTAATAACACCTGATTTCAAACCCATATGTTTTGCCCAAAATCCTCCCCTTGTCACTTATATACCTGGGGTGTTCATTTTGATGGGTATTAGCCCAAGCGAAAAATAGTGACGAACCCTCTTAAGGAGAGAAATTCATTTAACCAATGGGAAGTGCAATCATGTTCTCAGGGTGCCTTAGTTTTTTTCCTTTTAAGTTTTGAATTTAAGGTTGGGAGTTTGGAGGGGAGGGTTTTTTTTTTTAGTTGTATTTGGTGTGGAGAATGGACTATCCAGTGTCCACTTGGACACTAGACACTCGACTTTCCATGCAAGTTTTATTGGGGGCGGCGGGGGTGAGGGGGGAGGATTTATTTTCCTTTCAACCAATAGGAAGGGCCCAGGTGCTTTGCTTTTATTTCTTTTAAGTTAGTGGGGGAGGGAGGGGGGTGGACGGAATATTTTTTTTTTTCAGTTTTCCTTGTTTCCTAATGTGTTCCCATAGTGTTCCATCTAAGTTCCTAATGGGTTCCCGAAATGTTCCCCAAGTTCACAATGTGTTTCCTAACATGTTCTCCGTATAAGCACCTCACTTCTAGCCCATGCACATTTATTGGAAGACAAAACCTTTAGGGACAAAAGCATGTGTGCATTCCCTACTTTATCATATAAAGAAAAGACCACGCAAGAGTGCATAAAACGTAGTTTACCATCCTAACAGATGGTGGTGGGATACGAATCAATCCATGTAATTTATAAAAAGGGCAACCATTAAGGGAACAAGATTGTGATATGCTTGCACCTATCATCATCATTAGCACATATGAACCATGTGAAAAAATTCAAGCTTTTTGCACTTTTTTTTAAAGCCATCACACAATTCGCTTATAGGAAAATCCAATTGTGCTAGTACAAAGAATTTATTTTCTATTGTGCATTTAATTTGAAAACATTTACACATATTGTAACCCAAACAATTATTCAAACATGTGTTTTGTTATTTTTTGATCTTCTCTTATGGGTTACTTTTTACTAAGATATGGCAAGAACACATTACAAAAAATAAACCAAGCTTGGAAAAAGGATGGGTGAGAAAGAAGGAATGTATATTATATTTGTACATTGTGGAAAAATGAAGGAGCGACGCCCATAATTTTTGAGGATCATTTGAAAATTTGTTGGTGAATAAGAGAACATACACCCATTGCCATAGATTTAAAAACCTTAAACAAAATTAAATCTCTACCTTTTGTTTAAAATTGAATGGTAATTTTAAGGATTTTGATCAATGGATTCTTCATCATCTTGGTGATTGAGATTGGTAGCATTTGGTAATCAACATATTATTGTTTATTGATTGGCGACAAACGAACTCCCTATGGGTTGCCATGTGTTTAATGTATTTTTTTTTCACAATTTTTACCACCCTAACTAAATGTGAGCATATCCTTATCATTTTAAAACCAAATTGAACGATTTTAGCGCCAATGTGTGCACAATTTAATGATCTACATTTTAGCTTTAGACCCTTGATATAAAGGAATTATATTGAATGAAAGGTTGATGACTAAAACATTGAGTGTTGAATCATCAACTAGTTCATCCTATGACTATCACCCAAAAAGTTAATGCAAATAACAAGCTTAATACACACAAATTTTACTTAGAATTTTTTTCCACCTACTAACAAAACAATACAAATTGTACTTTCAATAGGACTTACAACATACACACTTTGTGGTTTTATTCATTATAATTCCTCTATGGACTATATTTACACATTCTTTTATTATAATTACTAATTCATTATTTCCCAAATTTTGAATATCCTTAATAATTAGAATATATGGTTAGAATTTCATTATTTAATTTTAAAACACAACAATTTCAGAATATATTCATTATTTCTTCATCAATATTCTATTGTTCTTTTTATTTAGAATTGAACATATCAAACATTTATATTAAAAAGTGTAAAAATACAAAATAAAATAAAATAAAATTGTGGTTCACATTTCAACATAATTTTTAACTACATAATGTGTTTTTACTTTATTCCCCAACAACTTTCTAAAATTGTGCGTGTAAAACAAAATAATTTCCCAATCTTCATCAAATTTTATAACTACATCCTAAGTCGTTTCCTTTCAAAAGTAATTTGAAAATCTAATTAATGAAATGTTTTAATTTGGTCCAACTAATTAGCCATCTTTATCTTGCTTTGTTAAATCATTGTCATTCACCTAGTAATAGACCCCTACTTACCTAAAAACCATAATATAATCCAAACTGCTTGTATTTAAGTTTTTAATGATCTCCAAACCCTAATTTAAGTTTCTGAATATTAATACATTAATATAACAACATAGGTTCTAAGTTCCAAAAATGCAACAACATTGTTGTTCTTACACACCCATAAGTTTTTCATAACTTAATGTTGGGATGATATATCGTACTATATTTGAAATGGACCTTAGATGTGTGATATATGTAGAAAAGAGGTGGGTTCATACTTCTAATCTTCAATATTTGGACATTATATAAAATTTATAGGCAAAAGATCCTTCTCACCCATAAATATTAGTAGGAAAAGGAGCCCCACTTGGGGTAATACACAATTTTTTTTTAACGAAAATTAATAAAGTTTATAATAGTTTGCAGGCAATAAAATGGCTTTCAGTTAGAATTTGTGCACATCATGTTGTGGATGGCAAATTAACTTAGCATTGTACAATTTAAAACTTGAACTTATTTGACCAAATAAAATGGTTGGTCTAAAAATAATTATTGGTTTTTCATATTTATAGGTTGGGTTTTTAAATAATTTTGGATGTGATAAATATTTTTGCAACCCCAAATATTAAGTATGGTGGGGCCACTATAATGGTGGATGTTCAAACTTGAGCACATACGTATCAATAAATAAGTTAATAAACAACAATGTTCACATTTGTGCAAGCTTATTGATAATTAAGTGACTTGGTTAATGACATGGCATCTTAACATCAACACTAGCTAATTTTAAAGTTAGCACAATTGTTAAAAAAATGATGTCAAGATCAAAATCTTCCCAATTTGTATACCAAATTATTTAACATTGTTGTTAAACTACCATTTGAAATCTATATATATTTTACACAATCAACAATCCTACAATTATCATGTAAGCCTCTTATTACACATGCATTTCCAACACCTTTACATTTGAAACATTTCAGCACTATGCATATGTTTTGTGAACACATCAATTTTGCAAGTTTGTCAAATGTATGAATACAAATATTAAGTGCAATGCATGTGTATTATACATGTTTTAATTCTTTCAATTTCTCAAGTTTAAGGAACACCTCAATTTGCACAATTTGCAAATTATACACGTAGCGTAAAACAAAATCAAAGGAGCCAAGGGCGCCAAAGTAAAAATCCTTTTCCAAGGACTACACATGACACATGTTGTTTGAAAATAAAGTGAATTTTAGTCTTTAAATTGGTCATTGTGGCCATAGTCAAAAACAACAAAGTTTTCATGGATGTTATGGATCAAATAATTCAATGCATATAAAAATTGAAAAAAAACATAAAATAATATCTCAAGAAAAAAACTATAAAAAAAATTTGTAATACAAGAAAAATCCCAAAATAATAAAAAAACATGGGTGAATCTGTTATGAAAATTTAGCACAATTATGTGCCATGAATTAATCAAAGACTAAATTCTCATGTCACCATTAATTTAAACCTATGTGATTCATTATATCATAAACAATTAACGGTAAATAGTCAAAACCACTACTACAAAATGTGGGTGTAGTTCACTAGTCCCCATTCACTAGACTAGTGAATTCACTCAAAATCGAGTGAAATCACTTGACGTATAGGGACACCTTTTGTTGTAGCGAACACAATTGGAAAATGACCGTGCATCTGAAGGTCACAATAATTCAAATTCAATGAAATAATTATAATGCATATGAAATTAATTACATATCATGCATGACATATGAATAAATATCAATCAACAAATCAAATTGGAAGATAAGCATCATTGTTATTTATGGGTCAAACCAAAGCAAGCATGGCAAGAATAAGCGAATGCAAGACTACCAATGAGAATTTAGATTGTTCATCACAATGTAAAATTTCATTATATGATTAGACCATCATCACCATCATGATGAATGGCAATGACAAGTTTTCTACCTATACTCTAAGTTGGCATGTGTTTTTCATTAATGTTAAACTATTGGTGTGAATGAATACATGGTAAAAATAAAAACTTTGACATGGGGGAGTAGCCTTGCAAGGTGAATAGGCTTTTGTTTAGGAAATTATAGCCTACATGGAATTTATTTTTCTATATTAACAATTATCATTTGTTCAAAAAAAAATTTTAAAAAAATCATGTGTTTGGTGATGGCCATGTGGAAGAATCAACTAATTAGTAGGTGGCCAAAAGTTGGCTTGAACCAATGGTTAATATTGAATGTTATTCGCTCATCCAAAAATAAATTGCCATATCATTTAAAACTTCAAAATTTAGATTCTTTGTTAGACCTCATAATGTTCATGCCATAATATTAAGTGGTACTTATATTTAATACATATAAATTCAAACTTGAACACAACAATGAAAGATTAGTTAAACACCTTTTGTACAAGTTACATAATTTATTGGGCCCTTCCATATGGATAAAGATTGTCACATCAAATTTAGGTTTGCAACTTTTATCTTATTTGAACTAGTTGCAAACCATGTGAACATGTTTTGGGGGGGGACTATTTATGTGTGCACTATAGGTGGATCAAGTGGGATTTCTACAAAGTTAAAGTTTCATACGAAAGGAATGGGTGGTGGGGGGTTTTAGGGTTTTGAAAGTTGTCATTTGAGGTTTGTTAGCTTGTGTTTTTGTTGTTTATTATTGTCTATATTTGTAACTTTTTTTTTGTGTTATTCATTTGAAGGTTTTTAATATTTTTGTTATGACTAGAGAACAAAAAGAAAATATTATTTTTCCCTTGATTTTGTAAAATGAAGATTATCTTTTTGTATTTTTAATAGATTTTCTTCCAATCTTTGCCTTTAATATTTTGTTGTATGCCAAGTTCATTCTTTCCAATCATAACAACTTCTAATCAAGATCATGAACATTACAGTAGTAACTTATCAATATTATTTTTGTTTAATTGCAACAATTTGTAGTTACAACAATTTTAGGCAATGGTGGTGATTTCAAAAAAAACCAATGAAATTGGTTTTGGACCTTTAACTAGATGATGGAAAAGCATTATAGTTCATCTAATAGGAACTTCATTTTACAAGTTGTTCATGTATTTAAATTTGAAATCATGGCAGTAATTTGAATGGATTTTGTTGGGAGGAAAGGAATATCAATTATTTTAATTTTGCTTGCAATGATCGTTTTTATGTGATATATTACTCTATGGTAGTTGATAAAGTGTTTGTTCATGAGTGAAAGTGAGAACTTCTATGTCGCCGAAATTACTTGCATACCTAAAAGGTTCATAATCAAGTCATTTGAAATGAGTTACGTAATGTTGTTGATAATTAGATTTAAAATTGTGTATTATTTTTTTTTTAGTTCAACTTGTTGATAGATTTTGACGATGAATTATTGTAGCGAAGGTAAATATAAACCTTAATTTAGTAAAAGGCCTAATCTAATGCACACCTATTTTGAAGGTGTTAAATCTAGCCTTCTATATAATCATATATGGTTGTAATGCAAATTCCATATACTTTGGCATTTTCTTTTACATTTAGGTCATGTTTTATAATCATTTGGTTTGAGAATTTTAAGATCACACATTGTATATATGGTTTATATTGAGTTTAGATTTTGGATGTTGTTTTGTTTTGTGTATATGTTTTGGACTATTCAAATATAAAAGTTGAAGGTCTCTATTTTTTTTGCTTTTGGAATTTCCAAGGTTTTGAATTTATTGTATAATTATTTGGAAGGTTGTTATGTTTTTAAACTTGTGTTTCACACTTATTGTATATTGGGTTTTTCTAGTTTTTCCCCTTGGATCTTGTTTTACATATTGTTTATCCTAGTAGTAATCATTGAAGCCAACCCAAATAAGAAAATATCATCTCCTATGATTGTTTAGGGGGTGTCAAACATTCAACATAGAATGTTGGGTGGTTGTTTCAAGGGGTACATTGTATATAGGTATGGATCTTATGATGTGGCTAAAAATGAATTCAAATATACACATTGTGATCTAATATATCAATTTGAGTATATGACTATAACATTGACTATTGGTTTTTATTTTGCCACAACATTTTTTCCTTGTTTGAATGTTGTGTGTTTAATATGCATTATCAATTTTGGCATCACTTTTCAAAATAAGTTTGAAAGGGGGAAGTAAGGTTTTGTGTTTACGGTTGGTGTGAACACCACCATTTAGTAGATAAACCCATTTCCTCTATCCCTACGATTTGTGTCGACACATTCCATTTAGTTAAGAGTTATCCATAAGGAGAACTTGTAAGAATTAAGCACAATATGAGTTGTAATTACTAGCATGTATGGGAGGTCTGCAAAATTATTGATACTTGTATCATATGGTTTGGGGATGGATGATACCAAAGATTTGTCATTCTTCCCTAAAATATTTTCATAGTATGTGCAACTTGTTGAGACCCACAACAAGGGGAACCTGCCACAACTCTAATAAAAAATGTTGGTAGTGTTGTTCATGGTGAACAATGATTGATCATGATGACAAAATTTTCATTTATCTTTGTGATTCCAACACTTCGTGTAATTGATGATGCAAAAGCAATTTAAACCCTTTTTAAAGGTGCATGCAAATAAGATTAAAAAACATATTTAAAAAACAAATATTGAAATATGGTGCAATTTGGATTTGTTGGTTTTAGGAATGTGTTTGTTAAATATAAATGTAATATGTATACATCTTGCTAGGAAGGTCCTTAGCTCACATTTTTTTTGTTTTCAAGTTGTTAAGAAACTAACCATCCTAATTCAAACATTTATTTTGAAGTTGTATGTGCAAAGTGTCATTTGCCATCATTGATGAACATAGACATTGATATGTCTACAATTGCATGGTTGCAATAGAGAGCCAACCTTAGGATTCTTATAAAATTAGACAAAATTGTACCTTGTGTGAACCTTGGATCAAAGAGCTGTTGGGGCAAGGTCTAATTAGTCAAAAAAATTATAAGGTGAAATAAAGGTTTTATCTTCATTTTTTCAAAGAAAAAAAATTAAAAGGTAAAATTGTGTTTAGTCTAACTATTGAATTAGTGGATTATTATTTTCTGAAAAATGAAAAATCAATTGTTAAGGGCAATAATAGTTTGAAAATATAGGGGTCAAATCATCCAATGTTGGCCAAAGGTCAAGGTGAGAGCAATTCCACCAAATAGTGACTCCAATAATTAAAAAGTCTTGTATAACATATATTTGTATAGTTACATGCACATACAATCACAATGTTAATGTTTTAAAAGACTTAAGATGTTATATTAAAGTTTTGGACATTGAAACCACACATTGATTTTTGGAACTTGTATATTGAACTTTATAATATTATATTTTGGTACATTGAATTTTGGACTTTAAAAGAATATAAAATATCATATTTTGAACTCTAAATTAGATAATGGGAATTTGTTTTGGCTAGTGGTGAATTTTTGGGTTTTTGGAATTTGATATCTTTTCAGAATTACTAGCCTACTTCATCATTTGCCATTAACAATTTTCCTCATATACTTAAAATTGTTAATATGATATTTTTTCTTGGTGTAGTCATGGATTTGATGCAATATCCTTTATTTTTGCCATGGTTAGACTTGTTGCCATGGGGTAAATACTTTTATGTTTTGATGCCATAGTTAAACTTATTGTCATGTGTTTTCTTAGTGTAATACTTAGACTTGCAAACATATTTAATCTTGTTCATGGTAGTTGAATTGATGGCATAACATTTCTTCTTGCTAACCCACTTGATTATATACCATACATTATCTTCCTCCTCTATTAGTTAAAGTTGTTGTCATAACCTTTATTGTCGGTGTAATTAAACTTGATGTAATATCTTTTAGCATAATTACTTGTTGCCATGGGGTAAATATTTTTATGTTTTGCTTCCATAGTTAAACCTATTGCCATATGTTTTCTTTGTGTAATATTTAAAGATTTGCAAGCATAACTATAGTGTAAAACCCTAATTATAAAACTATTATTAAAATTTATCCTCAAGGACATTATCCCTATAAGTAACCCTAATTATATAAAACAATACTTTTTCAATGTAACCTAAATTTAAATAACAAACCCCAATCGAAAGGCTTTTAACCCCATTCCTAAACCTTAAATTTATAATATTTTGAATCATAAACCTATAAAAAAACTAGAAATCACAAGTTATCACAAGGTATCACAAGGTATAAATCATAAGCAAATTTGCTTTTGATGATTTTGAAACATTATAAAACAATTATTAATAATCAAAATATATTGTGAAAAATCGTTTAACAAAATATTTTTAAATTATAAAAATGAAAAATCATATTAAAATGCATTTAAATAGAACAATCCAACACCAAAAGCCTTATAAATTATTTTATGAAAATTATAATTAAGGTTGGTCTTACAAATAGTCAAAAATTATTTTATTGTTGATTTTAATCTTAATCATAAACCATAATTCCAAATCCAACAAGATAATTTTTCTTACAAAATTTTTTAATTGTAAAGAAGGAAAGAATATATAATTTTTTTATTTTAACAAAATATAACTTTACATCAGTAACAATGTAATCCTTTTGCAAGAATTAAAAAATGCACATTATGACTATATATATAGAATTAGCAAAACTTGGTTTACAATGAATTATTAATTGTAATCACAATGTTGGTGAATACTTGTTTGAAGCGATTTCATATTTATTCAAATATATTAAAACTTCAAAAATAATTTGACAAAACAATATGTTTTACTTTAAAATTTGTTTAAATCTTGAAGCACTTGAAGCCATAGAATGTCATAAGTGATTATTCAAATTTGATTTCTTGCATGATTTACATGGTGGGCAAGCAAATGATGAACAAACTTATAAACAAAAAATGTTATTGTCAACATCGATGGTGGATTATGGGGAAATTTCATTGCAATATTTATATATAATTCACTTTATATTATGTTCTACATGGATTTGTATTTGTAATGAAAATTTGTTAAATTGTTATTTGGGTTATAAAAAATAGCTTGTAAAATAACATTTCATAATTCTTTGAATTGTCTTTGTAAAAATGTTTTCACCATGATTAGATAGTTTAAACTGCCAAAATTTTTTGTGACATTTACAATAGGCATAAATAATTGGCCAACTTTTATAAAAACATTAAAAGAATTGCATGATCAATACATTATTGAAAATGTAAATAACAAATGATAGTTCGTGAAATATTATAGAAATTATTATAAATGATCCAATCGCTTGTTCACATTATTATGAATACAAAATGAATAGGTTTTGTAACTTTTTCAAATTACTAATATTTGTTCAAGTGAAAGATTAATTTTCATAACTAAATTTCAATTGAAGGGGTTTCCTCATGACCATGGATTATTATGGTTTGGAAAATGTTCTTAGATATGGTGTTTTCAAAAATCGAAACATTGAAAGTTTCGTGAACAAATATTTAATAATTGATAAAAAATGATTTCAAATGAAATTAGTCATAATGCAAATACATCAACATAAATGAACATGTAGAAAGAAATGTCAAATCAATTTGTCAATTCCAATATTATTACTTTTAGAAGGACAAGATCCTATTTCAAAGCATCATGAAATTAATATTTATATCTATAATAAAATTGTTGAAATGGAACTAGATGAAGACATTTCTTTTGAACAAGCAAACATTTAAAGTTGATGATACACAACACAAAAATGAAAATTATTTTTAAAAAAAAAACCAAATGATACACTCATAAATGTATTTGGCATATATGCATGACCTTTATGGCAATCAAATATAGACACATAATACATTTTAAATCCACATGAATAAGCATTGTATTGGACTTCATACTTAACAAAAATACATAAATTTATAACTCTAGAAATGAAAGTCATATAATATATGCATAAACATGAACAAACTGGAGCATATAAATGCATTGAAAAAATAAAAAATGCATTTAAAAATGTACAACAAATGTTTATACAACAAGCAGTATATATATATCATTATACATATTAATATATCGTTTCACCAGATCATTTCAATTTATAAACACATGTCAAAAACATGATAGAACATTTGTATTATTACCATAAAAAATTTACAAAACTTATCTCCAACTTCTACAAAAATTCATTGCAATTCATTGGTTAATAAATATATCAATCAACATGAGAAATTAAATCATTTGTGTTTGGCAAAATTTGTTACTAATTAGGATATAAAAATAAACAAGGAACATATGAAAAAAAAACTATTCATGGGTCTCATTTAATATGCACAAATATTCAAAAAATCATTGTAACTTTATAATTATTTCTTTTTATTTAAACCCTTTCAAAAATTAGAGCTCAATTTGCAAAAAAATATGATTCATGGAAAAATGTTTATATGAAACAAGAAAATGATATAAGAATAAAATAAAAAAACATTTGTGTATAATTTTGATTCATCTAAAAAATATGATATTGAATGGGACAATTTAAAATCACAAGTTAAAGATTAAATAAAAATTCATGAAACAAAATGGATGGGAAATTTGATTTCCAAATGAAATAATTAATAATGTAATTAATCCATAAAATAATATATTATTCACTAATATTAAAAAAATTGAACCATACAATTTGTCATATGAAAATTTTTCATAATCAAAAAATAAAAACCACAAAATAATCTACTGACACATAATACTTTTCAAAGAGCATATGAATACATAACATATAAAAAGTTTTCTTCACATATGAAACACCTAAATGATGAACAAATAATTATTGTTGACAATATTTTACACAAAAAAAACAAAAAACCTTAGATAACCATTACATGTTTTTTTTGATAAGGTGAATAGGCACAAGAAATATTTTCACCTTGATGTGTATCATACAAAACATGTTATGATATTACATAAATAAAATCATAGATGCTGACTATTTAAAACCAATGATTATGAAATTAACATACATAGGTAAAAGATCATTTAATATCAATGGCACAACAATACATTTTACACTTGTGATTCCATTAAACAAAAAATTACAAAATTTAATGGATTAAGTGATGAAAGATGCGAGACATTTATAACAACATATAATCAATTTCGATTGCTTCTCCTAAAAGAAATACCTTTAGTTGGTAACAAGATGTCTAATTTTATTGAATATGGACTATATGTTATAATACAACTCTATTATGAATTCATAAGTGATTTAGATGTAATAATGATTGGTGATTTCTATGAAGTTCTTCCAATCCAAGATTCATGGATTTTCAAAATAACTAATACTTTTAATACTATTGCAATAAGCTATTGGTCAAAATATGTAAAATGTTATAAATTACAAGTCATGTGACAAAACAATATCAATTCTATAAACATATTAAATAGGTTTTGAACCACTTCACAAACAATTGGAAACATCAAATTTATGAACAATAATTATTATAAAATGCCATCAATGGGCAATGCCTTACCATATTTATTTTACGCAAATGTTAAAAAACAACTATGCACAACAAAAATGTATTTGAAAACACACCAAATTAAACATTCATATTTATAGCACATGATATACATTTAGAAATGTGGTCTTCACATTTTAAATTATCAAATTTATCATCCCAAACAATTGGCTTGCATTATGAAATATTTGTCAAGAAAAAATGCTAGTGAAACTGTGTGTAAGAAATTATGAAACATTAAATGGTTTCATGAATGGGGTTACTAGAATTTTTGAAGATTATATTGAAACTATTTCAAAAAAATTGGTGTGAACAAAAAAGGACACTAATTGAACATAAAATTGTTAGAATAAAAATAGGGAATAATCCTTCCCATATTATCATGAAAATTCAATTCCCAATCCAATTAACTACAACATGCATGTTACATTGTTCACAAAAGTTATTTATTGATTGTTTAACATTTGATCCAATTGGTGTAATAAGACATGGTTTAACATATATTACACTATCTAGGCTCTATTCAAAAAAACAATTATTTTACTCTCATCATTATTACACAAAATCGTTCAAATATATAATCTTGTCCAAGAAGAAATGTTCTGATTAACAATAAATGCACAATACAAGCTTGATATTGTTTTTCTCAAATTATATTGTTCATAATTTGTAATCATATTATCTTTTAATATCCATTATTTAAAATTACATTTTGAAAATATTCTTGTTGATCCAAACTTGTCAACATTTCATATTCTTTGTTTAAATGAAACAAAAATTAAAAAATTGTTTATATGAATTCAAATATTTACAATGTTTTATCACAAAAATTTCATATTTTGTCATGTTATGATCAACATGTAATAATGCTACTTTATGATAATAATGTCACAAACTTTGGTGCTGAATTTATCATCACACATTTTAATAACAACACATGAGAACTATTATATATAAAATTCTAATTTATAAACCACCCAAAATGCACACAACATATTTTTGTTGTATTTTAGAATCCATTATACATAAATTGCTTTCAAATTGTCGAACTATGATAATTGGAGATTTCAACATATATACATAAACAATTTTGTCATAAATTGAATTATTTTTCATTTTTGTGAAAATTTTGAAAAAAAAAAGATTTATGCTGAATTTTTTATAATTATTAAATTAAAAAAATTGCAAATATTTGAGTGTCGAATATTTACAAACCTTAAAAGTTCAAGAACTTAAAATTGAGACAATCTAGACACACTAGATTGTCCATAAACACAACAAAAATGTGTTCATTATACGTTTCATTATTATTATTATTTACCTACTGAAAATTTCAAAAAATATAAAAACCAAATGCTAAAGTCAAGTTTAAAATATTAATTAATTATTCATCAATTTGTTGTCAAATTTGATCTGGAACTAAGGTATTTGTTATTAATAAAAACAGTCCAATCATCAACATTACAAACATATATGAAAAAATATATAACTTTAACCTCACATTTTCAAAAAAAAAGACTACTATTAATGATACACAAATACCAACAAGAGCAATTTTTGTGAATAATAATATCAATGGACATACTCATTTTGAAAATAATTAAAAGGATATTGCAAATGCTCCTGCCATTTTATTATTATTATTATTATTATGATTAGAGTTTGTTAAAGAAAAAAAAGAGTGAAAATTATAGGTTTCCAGAGTGGTTACCAAGTTCTCAATGTGTTCCTTAAGATGTTCCCAATAGCACTTCATCGGCTCGACATCCGGGTGGGACTTAGGAACGAGAGTAGCCGTCGAAAGCTCTGTTTGCGTCACATACTTTTCACTTCCAATTTCATGGCAATGTGAGGCAATCTTTTGCTGCAAGATCCAGATTCGAAAACGTTGAAGCAAATCTCTCTCAATCTGTGCTATATTTTGCGCCGTAATTGCAATTCAATTCCGTGACCAGGATGATGAGTACTGTATTAGCTGCAAAACCCAATGTGGGTTTCTTGGCCTCAACCCATCAAACCTTAACTCACTCTTCTTCTTCTTCTGCTTCGTCTTCTTCTTCTTCTTCTTCTTGTATTAAAAATTCTATGCACCTTTCAATCTTGTTTGGTCTCATTGAAAATTATTCCGTGTTTCCTCCTGCCCAATTCTTTTCTTTATCTTGGAGTGCCTACAATAATGGGTTTCGAAGAAGATTGCTGGAGCCTCCTGCCAGCGCTGTTGGCAACAAGCAGCGGGTGTGGAGGCGAGAGTTAGGGTTTCGGGTGTTCGCTAAAGGTATGTTGTTTTTCAGTTTTTCATCACTACTGAGAAATACTTTGTGATGTGGTAGGCTAGTCGGGCGGAAGTCAGTTTGGGTCCCGGAATTTAGGGTCAAGTTCGACTCAGAGCAAAAGTCACAAATTCCTCACTGCGATCTTTTCATCTGAAATGTACGCCTGTAATCATCGGGCATTCGAATGCGGTTTCAGAAATTTTGACTACAGCAGTGAATGGAGAAGGTGTCTTTTCCCATAACAAGCCAAATCGCACCATCATACATTCAGAAGTGTCTTATAAAACTAGGAGTATCACAGATGTTGAAAGAAAACCTTTCTGAAGATTGAAATCGTATTCTGGCAGTTGGGAAATTACTGCCAGTTGAGAAGACTTTGACACCAAGCCCACATATGAACAATGCCAAGTGGACTGGCATTGCAGCTGCTAGCTATTTTGCCTTCGATGGTGGCTTCCATTGACATGTGAAGAGATTTGGACAATGGTGCTGGTTTCCTGTTTCGAATTTCTTAACTTGTTTTGAGTACTTAAAGCTTTGCTTTTGGAGGTGTGCAGTACAGGCAATGGACTATACTACTATCAAAGCAGCATGCACTGAGTTATCCTCCAGCTGGGTTCCTGCCAAGATTGAGAAAATAGTGCAAAGTGACCGATTCACTTTGGGCATGGCCATTCGCACCATGGAACGCTCAAGCTGGTTAAAGATATGCTGGAACCCGGCCTGTGCTCACATCAGTGTTGGAGATACACTGAGTGGCAATGACGTCTCAGTATCGGACAATTTCTCTTTTGGAGAGCAGCTTCGTTACTTGCTTAGGGGCCTTGCAATTCTTGAGGTTTGGCAAAAGTCTAACTCAAAGTGTTTGGAAACTAAAAACCCCAAAAGCACAAAGTCTTCATGTCTTTTGATGATCACAGGCTTCTGGATTTTCAGGATTTACAATTATGCTTGCAATGTATAATTTTGTAGGTGAGGCTTCCAGAAGAGTGGGAAAGAGTGGTAGAGCTAACGCTTGGTGTGAGACCCTCTGAGCCACCTTCAAAGCACATCTTCATAGAGATTATGGGACGGTATAGCAATGTTTTCTTGACCAATGCTGACATGGGGGTTCTTGCATGCGCCTTCCAGGTCAGTCAATTTTGCCTCTAAAGTCTCTGACACATTTCTAAAACTAAAGATGTAACTGTCAGTTCGGCAAAAAGGTGATTTGCTGCATTGGAACAGTTAACAAGTCCTTGATCAGACAAGTAAGTTTTCACTTTTTTTTTGATCCATTTAGTGCAATCAAGGACTTGGAAGTACAGCAAATGTTGAGTCCATCCCATAGTTTTTATGCAGTGATTTCCTTCTTGTTCAAATCTGGAATGCAGGTTGGAGCAAAAATGACAAGTGTTCGAATGGTGCAAGTGGGTGGTAAATACCAAATGCCCCCTGCAGCCCAAGGCTCCCCTCCCTCTAACTTCACTGGGTTAGTACCTCCTGGCTAGCTCTTACCATATTTAAGTTCCACAGGCCTATAAATGCCACATGATATCCAAATTTCTAGGCTGGAATTCAGGCAAATTATGTATTTTGAGCCCAAAAGCTTTTTGTGGCAGGATGCTTGAGTGGAGGTCAATTGTATGTTCGACTTTGGAAGAAAAGCTTATTGATAGTTTGGTAATTGCCTCTCTTAATGATCTTTCCTCCTCCCTATTGTAACAACTAAGATTGTCCCAAGTGTCAGTGGCAATTTATTCTCACTGCCAGTGCAGTTCAATTTGTGACTTAGATCCATGTGCTGAAGTTTGTCACAGAAGACAAGCATGTGATACTGGAATTCACTTGGGCAGCATAGAGGAAACCAAGGAGCCTCCTGACATCAGACTTATTTTGTGGAACAGGTGCAAGCATTCCAAGGTGTAGGACCAGGATTGGCTACAGAACTCATGGTCCAAGCTGGCCTGGATGCAAATAGTGTATGTATGAACTTTCTGTGTCAGTGAATACTTTTTCTGTTTCCGTGTTTTGCTGAAACTGGTGGCATGACTCTAATTGTCTGCACATCTGGGCTTTCTGTGGGAATCATACTTTCTTGATGAGTTTTGTATTTCTTTGTCACAACTATTCTTTTCTTTTGATTTTTTCCCATTGTATGCTAGCCAGCATCATGACTGAGTCTTCCTGTTGTTTTGGGATTGGCGACAGAAACTCAGTTCATGAGTTGGTGGTTTAAAATTATTAGTCTAGACCTGCTTCTGGGCATTGATGAAGTTGGTGCAGAAGTTATGTTAGTCATGACCATCCAAGTTGTTGTCGGTGGTCCCTGGACCTGCAAGAGGGGTTAAGTTGTTTGCAGTGCAAGCTTTTGTATTTCACTCTTTCTTTTCAGTGTTTTCCTTTTCTTTTTCCTGCATTTTGTTGTTAAAATGTCTTGTTGTCTGATCTGCAACAAACAAATCTTAATATGTAGTCAATTACTTTTTCAAACTCTTTTTTGAAAGGATGATGGCTTCATATGTACAGGTTGTTTCTAAGATACCAGAGGATGGTTGGGTCTCATTGCACAAGGCATGGCTGGGTTGGTTGACAACCCTCAGGGAGTCGACCTTTGCACCAGGCACTGTTAGGTTTCATCCTTGGCTTTCATCTGCATTTGTTTATCTCTTATAGTTGCAGGCCAGGTTTCTTGTCCTGGCAATCATCTCAGTACTATGCAGACTATATCGATTATTAACCCTATAAGACACACACAGAGGTGAGGTGATCTGACAACTGAGTTGGTTATAAAGTATAGTTGTACAATGCTGCAGGAGTAATGGGTCATATAGTGTGTTAGGGGGGGATAGCCCATACATCCTTTCAAGCGAAAGAGACATGCACATTGGCACTCGCAGTGTTCTAGCAATGCTTGATGACTACTACACAGGGATTCATGAAGGTGAAAGGTTTCAGCAGGTATAGATCTTGTTTCTTTATGCCCTTCCTGCATACCCAATAACCTTAACTGAAATCCTGGTTGATCCTGGCTGTTTTCTTCAGTGGTGAACATTACTAAATGAATTAGCCATCTGATTTTGTGATTATGTGTGTGGGGATGGTGGTTATGGTCAGCTAAGGCAGCAGCTAGTTGGCAAGGTGGGTGCTGCTGTCAAAAAAGCTCAAGCCAAGGTTTGTACACTTGACTTCTTGTGAGACCTTCAAATGCTTTGTTACAGGTGACTCTCTGCAAGTGCCAGCACTGTGATCTTTGAGTCATATCAAGCAACACCATTTTATTCTTCCCTATGGGCCTCCCATCGAAAAGGGGTTATCTTGAGTCCTCAATCAAGATAGGAGACTTTTGCCTGAGCTGGCAACTATTTCTTAAACTGAGAGCTTGCTTCAATGATAAAATCTCTTGGGTCCATTATGAATGATAGATTCTCTTATTTAACAAGAGATAACCTAAATAAGCTCCATGATTTTGGACATGGAAACGTAAGATGGGGCCTGGTTCAAATTTTAATTGCCAATACACATTTCTGTCTTCAATATTAAGTCTCTTAACGTACTATGGAATGGTCAAGTCCCTGCCCATTATGTTGGGCAAGGTGCAAGTGAGCCTCTTATGGCAAGCCAAGAGACAAATGCAACATAATGGGCAAGGGACATGACATTGAGGTCTGGGGTGGCAGATTCAATGATTTAACACAAAATTCATGCCCAACAGACACATTTTGGTCACAATTATGAGTGTATGATCATCATTAGAAGATTATGTCATATAATGTGGTCAAGAAAATGACATAATTTGTCACTCCAGACCTTAGTAGACTTAGAAGATGGTGGTAAAAACACCTTAAACTCTTCAGCCAGCCTCTGCCCATTTTCAAATGAAGGAGTAATTTATGTTGGTTATATTGTGAATAATAGTAGCTTGTTCTATGTTTAGCAAATCTTTAAGTCTTCCTTTGATAGATTCCAAGAGCATTTAAGAGAAGCCAAAGGATTGTTAACACTTGCAAGTCTGTCTTTTGAATTTAAGCCACCATACGCCAATTTAGCAAGAGAGGGTTTCCATTCCTCTAGAGTCCTTCCTATCAAAAACATTCATGGGGATTCTGCGGATTCTGTCAGTCACAGTGATCACAAAATGTTCAAACTTGCTGCTTCTCTATTGAAAAGAATATGAATGAGTCTTTTACATACCTTCTTTGCAAGAGGCTATAATTGAGAAGGCAGGTGAAACAATAGAAGATCTCCAAGGTTCATTAACCTTCTCCTTTTTTCTTCCTAATAATAATCTTTGGGTTCCTTTTCATTTGAGTCCTTGCCTCTCTGTTCCTCTTCCCCCCCTCCTCTTCATTTGCCTATATCTAGGGAGAATGTTTGATCTTGTAATTATGTGTAAGTGGTCTCCGGTTGTAACCCATACCTTTCTCCTCATGGAGTTTTTTGTCTACAGAGATTATAATGGAAGACTGGTTTTTGTCTTCTCTTATGTTTGAAGGTAATATGTCTATTGTCTTCCTCTCTAAGTATAGAACCAAAAATTTGGTTTGTATGCTTTTTTGGCTTTCTGAATTCCCTTGTTCTGATCTGGTCTTAGTATTGGCCATGCTCTGCAACTCACTAAGATTTTGAGCCTATCTAATTAAAGAAAAGATCCTTCTTCTCTGCCATCAAGTGTATTCTTCCTAGGTAGAGATCTCCTTATCTTAGTATTTGTCTCCTCCAATATCTCAATTACATTATTTGTAGGTTGAGAATTATCAATAGTCAATTTTATATATTCTCGAGGCTTTCTATTTCTGAAGTTTTTTTTCCATTTCTCAGATGGTCAGTCTAGGAGATTCTCTCAAAGAGGACTAGAGGTATGCTCAATAAAGAGAATTCCTTTTTGGAATTTCAGCATTCAGAATATTCCAAATGATTTTGTATATAGTCTTGTATGTGGGGAGCTCTTTTAAGCCCACTTGGTGTTTGTTTGTCTTCTCCCTTTTGCCTATTATATCCTGTTGTTTCTTCCTAATCTGCATCTCCTTTCATTTTAGTTTTTTCCCCTCTGTGTTCTCTGTACGTTTTCTCTTTTGTGTTGTTAGGTGCTGGTCAATTTTATGGCTGAGTTTTCCGATTGCTTCCAGATTTGTGATAGATCCCAGGCTAGTGGTTACACTGGCCTATATTGGCTGTAGGGAGCTGATAAAGTTAGTGAGTGCATCTCCTTTCATTTTAGTTTTTTCCCCTCAAGTGTCATGCAAGTGCAATGTTCACAGAGTAGACTTATTAGTTCACAAAACTGAAATTTGCTTATCAAAGTATCAATGCATAAGTTGTCTCTGCAGTTTGTGATTCTCCTATCCTATTTGGGACAAGATGGTATTTCTTTCTTTCCAAAGGGCTATGTCCAAGATGCCTGTTGAATGTCTTCCTTATTGGAGTTATTTACTTGATTTCTTTGCTGTTGGGGTGCAAAAGGTGAAGCTATATGAAGACCAAATAAAGGCATCAAATGGATATGCAGCAATTTCATATACAGCAGACCTTCTTATGGCCAACCTACACATAAGCCAGCCTGGTGCTTCATCAGTTCAGGTGAGTGTTGTAGGATTATCCCCTCCTAAAGAGTTCCTTGCAGCATACTATATAATTGTACAATCTACTTGGAACCAATAGCTTTTTTGCTGCGTTTGTGCCACTAGTGGCAATCATCCTGATTTTTGTTGAAACAAAGGCTTTTTGTCCATGTTGAGGGTTATTGTCCAAGTTTGATGACATCTGTAAATGCCAAGTGTAAGCTGGATAATGCCACAAGTGGATGAACTAGACAGTAACAGGCTGATGGAGCTTATGAACTACTGGCTACAACACTCGTGAAACATGGAAATGGTGGACAAGACCATAGAAGTGCTATGAATTTGCTCCATGATACCGCATTGTCATGTTATTTAAAAAACAGTATTGAGACTCTAGGTTTGTAACTGACAGTGGTGGACAGCTGCCAGATTTTGAAACAGGGGAGCCTGTTACAGTTGCATTGGACCCTCTGCAGACGGCACTCACAACTGCCCAAAAGCTCTATAAGCGCAGGTACTTCCGCTTTATTGAACTTTTAGATCACCTTCTATGACCAGTTATGGTGAACAAGTGACTGTCCTGTAATAGGTGCATTTTGATGGTTAAGGCTCCGATTAGAATGAGGATAGAACCCCAGCTTTTGCATTGGTTATGGAAATCTGATTAGCCAAAGGGTCATTGAGAAATCTTTTGTTCCTATCCTTTCTATGTAGTCTATTCTTACCATGAGGAGAGCATGGGAGTCCAAAGCAATGAAGAATTAGGCACTGCTGATGTGCATTACAGATCACACAATAAACTGCTGAAGGACAGCTGCAACATTGCATGTTTGTAGATGAAAGAGCATGGGCTTTACAATCAGTATGACTTTAATATGGAGGTAGCAAGTCCAAATTTCTTTTAGCATATGTCATCTGGATATATGTTCTGTATCAAGTTCATCCTTCTGGTTGTCAAGAATTGTGGTTGGATGATGTTTTAACAGCCAGAAGCTCAGAAGGTCTGAGAAGGCAGTTGCACCCCTGTTAGCCAATGCAAATGAAGAGCTCTCCTACTTATGTCAGGTAAAATGTGAATCAATTTATAAAGCCACTGTAAAATAGAGATTTGATCAGCTATTCGTGGGGAACTCGTTTGATCTGTAAATCTGAATGACATCAAAACTTTGAAGCAGGGTTACCATCAAGGGCTTTGACTGTTCTAGTTGTGAGAGAACTCTGCACAAAATTGGGGTGAAATTCTGAAGTGTCTGTTGGCTCTCTGGGGGTTAATTGCCACAGGAGGCACATTTTGGATCTTCTTCTTTGGTCCTCTTGAAAAAAGACATCACTTTCTCAGTGCATAAATGCTCATCCATGTTGAACATGGTTATGCACAAGTAGACTCCTCAATACTGCTTCGTATGGTAGAGCACTAATTTGTCCTGGAATCCAGGTAGAAGTTTCTCTCCAGCAACTGGAGGAGTATGGATCCCCTTTGGACCTCAAGAGTCTCCAAGAGGTATAATTATGGTCTTTGAGGACAAAACTTAATTGTGGTTTTCTTACTTGTAGCTACTGATCCATTCAAGTAGCCTACATGCTTGATGCTCCTCAGATGGAGTATGACACCTTGTGACTCCTTGCCAGCCAATTTCTAAGAAAATGTGCATCTGTGGGTTAACTTATACATCTGTGAGTCAAATATGATGTTAGGCTGTTTGTACATTATGCATCTTCTACCTAAATTCCCCCTCTATAACCTAGCCATAGTTGATTCTTGCTATGAAATAAATTGTTATCTGCTGAATGCTTGGTGAGCTCATGCCATGTGTTTCTTGCACCTGTATTTAACACTAGTTCTGGTTGGAATATAGGTGCGGGATGAGCTAATTGAAGGTGGTTATCTTAAGGTTCCTGTCTCAGGTATGGACATGATTTTGTATGTTTATTTCATGTTTTATTGTTCTGAGACTACTAAGGGAGGTGCTTACTTACCAATTTAGGTTGCAAATTGGCATGGTTGGAACTTTTAATCTGCACTGATGCTTTTCATCCACAATGCTTGGTAAAGGCATACCTAATTGTCACAAATTGATGGATTATATTTATAAGTGGTTGTGTTATGTTTGTTTCTGTTGAATAAAAATCACTTGACAACATTGGCTCGTTTTATCTTGACTTGTCAAGCTATTTGTAGCAAGCATATCTTATTCACTTATGAATGGGTGAAGGAAGTGCTTCATATTGCATTGGTGTAGGTTGTCCACCATCAACAAACAAGCAGAAGAAAAAAAAGCAATCTGCACCTGAAAATCTCACTGGCAATATGCGCCACTTCACATCACCATCAGGTAGTTCTTTTGCACAGTGGTACATACATTGAACCAATTGATGGTTTAGCAAGTTCATTTTGATCATTTGTGAACCTGTTTTTTGTTATACTATGTGCCAAAACTATAGAAATGGATCTGGCATGTGTCAAACCCTTTCTTCATGTGCATTGTCTGGGAGTCTCTGTGTCTGCATGTGCAGGTTTTGAAGTCCTGGTGGGCCGAAATAATCGTCAAAATGATGTGCTGACCAACCGTGTGGCCACTGATTATGACTTATGGTTTCATGCTCGCAACACTCCTGGTTGCCATGTAACTTATATCTCTCTGTCTTTTCCTGACTCATCTCATAGAACAGTTGGTCAGTCCTGACTTCTCCAAGCTGCCACCAACTCATTTGTCCTCATTTTGAAGCTTTGGTGCAGACCTGTGAAGGTTGTATGGTTTTTCTAAGACAATGTTCAACCTTACAAAGATGTGATCATACTATACATGAGTCATGGCTTTCATGTTATTAGATCCAAATCCACATCTGTGTGAGGGCCCCATTCTGAAGCACATGTTTATTTCCAAGGGGGTTGTGTGGTGAAGTCATTTTGGAGAGGATTGTGTCATTCATCTCATTGCTTTCTTTGTTGGAGCAACCCTCTGTGATGGTTTGGTGACATGTTTTTTTTGTTTTGGTGACAGCTCTTGTTGCGAGTGCCTCCTGGACAAGTGCCATTGGATGCTGACTTGCAATTCTCAGCCGATTTAGCAGCATACTTTTCCAAGGTTTGGCTTGTCTACTACCTTTGCTGCAACAAAATCCTTGAGAATTTGTGTTCCACTTCCAAAGTTGAGAAGGCCAACGTGCTTTCCTAAATCAGGGTGCTGGGATGCATGTTGAATTGAGGTGGTGATGGGTTTTTGGGTGGGCTGGTATATGTGGGATATGTTCTAAGGCCCGTGGAAGTGGAAAAGTTGAGGTATCATACACAAATCCCAAATACTTGCAAAAAGTGAAGGGAAGCAAGCCTGGGATGGTGAAGGTGGAGAAGGAAATGGTGATTATAGGCCAGGATTTTGAACCTCTTTCAGTGCCTGCAAATGTAACAGCAGCTTGAGAGTCAAAGCATCTCCAACTCTCATTGCCTGCTTTTCATTTTGATTCTCATGCTTAAAAATACCTCCAATTCTTTCTCATTGAATCTGTTCTCTTGAAACGTTGATCCAAAAAATTCTCAAACCCTGGACTTGATGAGCCTTCTGTCTTGGTTTTCTATTCATACCTTTTGTCCTTGGTAAACCAGTGTGAGTAAATGAGTAACTTAAGGACAGTTCTGGGCTGCATGTGCTTGATTTTGCTGTTTCCCCACAAAATCTTAGTGAATGTAGATGTCTGCTCAAGTTACATTTGATAATTGAAAGGTTTAGCAATGGGTGTTCACTCCTTTCCGATGCATGAAGGCTTGTAGCACTTCTCTTTTCACTGAGGCTTGAGGTACAGAACCAGATTGTTTCAGTTGAAAGGCCACTATCCTTGAAAGATAATTTCCAAAGACAAAATTTACATATCCCAAAGGTTAGGTGATGGTGCAAGTTCAAACAAAGGAAGAGAACAGAAAGCTATACCAACAAAACAAACACCTAAGAGAAATTAAAATGAAGCTGTGAAGGGTATAAGCAGACAAACACCTAGATTCTTCAAGGCAGTTGGAAATCAATGTATTGAGCCACATGCATAAAAACTATGACTTCAGAGTTTGAATCCTTCCCTCAGCATTTTTATCAGGGGAATGTGTAGATATATTTCATTTCAAGTCAATAACATCAGACACTCAGGTGCATTAGATGTTAACAAGAGTCAAAACTATACTTCTCAGAATAGAGAACTTGCCTCCTAAACTGCTCATTATGTCTGGAAGTATGCAATTTCCAGATCTACACAAAAAGTCTCTTGATCAGATCTTTCTCTAAAAAACTTGAAGAAGTCTGCCATGAGTGAAGTTGGGCAGACTCACAAACTGAACTTGGATGATCTATGGGCTATCAAATCCAAAAACCCTGAAGACACCTGCAGGTTCATAAATCAAACATTATAAAACAAGCAGACCCTTTCTGCAGCACCTCTGTGATTTTGGTCTCTGAAATGATTTACTGAGACTGCATCATTGTCCAGATCAGAACATTGTACATTGTACAGAATGAACATACTACATTCCCCTCACGAATAATCTTAAGCACATAATGCATCAAAGAGAGGTTCCAGGAGATGCCAGTTCTTGTACCTTCATCAGCTTGGTATTTATTTTTGTCATCAGCTGCAAATGCCAGCAAGTTGTACTTTGGATTCCATTCCACACTATTCATAGCTGCTCGGCATGGTATTTGATACACTGACCTCCCAGTTTCCACCTCTGACTGAATCACCCACATAAAATTACTGATTCCATTAAAACACATCCTGGCAGTCATCTCTGTCTGTGCTGTTATTTTGAAAGAGGAAAGACTTACAATGTCTATGAAAAGATCTTCACTGGCAGAAGCAATGTACTGGCCATCATAGTTGAAGCTGATTGTCCGCACTGGCCACCTACAGCAAACCACATCTCCAGTGAGGATGATTCCATCAAAAATTGTTGCAGCATAGTTCCATCTCCTACCTGTAACAACTTGTACCCAGGACTGCTTGGATCAGTGAAAAGAAAATTGTAAATTGAATGTCCCTGGGCAGAAACTAGACATACTCAAGCTTGGTGAAAGTCCGTGCACACAGCATCTCAGAAACATCCCACAGGCTCACTAATGCATCTGCACTTCCAACTGCCAAATATCTGCAACCATTTTAAGGAAAACTGGATATCAGTACCAGCCTACTACTCAGTGCAAGAGATCACAGAGTTGCTTAATCCAATTCCAATCACACCACACTATGTCCACATCAAAACAAACAAAGGACACAATGCTTTGACTGGAATCCAGACAGCAGGAGGGAAGGCAGTAATGAACCTTCCAGTAGGATCAATGGCGATGCAGTAGCAGCCTGCAGTGTGTGCCACTAGAGTATGCAAGGTCTGCAATGATGGATATTCAAGTACCTCAACAGTTCCTGTTGTGCAACAACCAGCTCAGCTCTTTGCTCTAACCAGCAGAATGTGTCCAATGGCTCACACAATACAGTGAAAGAAGATTACATGCAATTCCCCTACTTCCATATCTCTGAACATGATGCAAAATGAATAAATTTGTGGGTGAAGCAGGGTTTATAGCTGACAAACCATTTCCAGTAGTGAGAAAGAAAAGTTCACCAGTTGTGTTCCATGCAATTTCATTCACCTGAACAATTTACAGCCAGTAAAGTTCAATTAACAACCTTGCAAGAAAGAAGAAAAGCAGACACACAATGGAGAAAGATTGGTCATAAGCATGGCACACTACCTCATATGTGAACTTGCGTTTATGTATGGCCTTAAACTTGCGAACATCAATTATAGTCAACTCATCATCCTGCAATAATCCAAGAAGTTCGATGAATTAAAAATTGACCTCCAAATACCACTGCCAAAATTCTATGTTAAAAAGTGAACCTGTAGGTACTTTGTTTTGAAGAACTGAAACAAAGGGGTTGTGCAAAGAATCACAGAACAAACAGAAGGAAAGTAACAGAGAACTGACCCGATTACCAACAGCAATATGAGTACCATCAGGCTTATATGTTATGTTAATATTCTCCCCACTCAAGTCCACCTGCTGTGAGCATTTTCCAGCTGTCATCATCATTCAAACTGTGAGGAAAGTGAGGAGAGCAATCAGATCTTTCATTCCATTTGGCATTGCATCTGGTTTTGTTCATCTTAAACAATCCTTTGGAGTATTGTGACAGGCGGACTCACAAGTCACACCAAAGCCAAATAGGCCAACTAAATTCAAGCCTGTTATCATGCTTAACACTGAACCCTGGATATTAACCAAATGCCATCTTCATAGTCCCATCATAACTGGATTTTCTTCCTGTGTCTTGCACTGCCTTGGAAAGATTCATAAAGAACAGGGGGTGAAAATGATCATTCTGCGACATTGTAGTTACTGAGCAAGGAATACAGCTGCAAAAGAAACCACTTAAAAGTGGTGGTCTGAAGAAGTGAGATAATTCTTTGAGATATGCAGCCAGGGAAAAGCAAGGAAGGGAAGCACATTAACCATGAGTACTCACTTCGGGCATCCCAGAGACGCACAGTCTTGTCACCTGATGCTGTTGCTAATAAGTCACCATGTTTAGGATCCCAACACAACTGGTCCACACTATCTGTGTGCCCCTTCAACTCCATATCTTTTGCTTTACTCTGTTCTCCAAAGACATTCCATTTTGTCATTAGTATCATTCATACAATCTTGATGCAAGTAGAAAGCAACTCCATATCCTTCCTCTCAAGTAGATACAATGTGATCGGGAACACATACATGTCCATGTGGCTCAATGTGCCAAATTCGAGCTGTCTGATCAACAGACCCCGATGCCAGCTTTTTCCCCAAGCAATTCCATGCCACAGAGTGCACCTGACTCAATTCAAAGGCAGAACCCCGAGTGTCAGCATACAGACTCAAATCTTAAACCCTTAAAGGAGATCTCAAGAACTTGATACTGCCAATGCATCTATTGTCACTTTCTCCAAACGCGTTGATTCCCTTGCACTTCACTTCCCGCAACCAAGCACCAATGCCATTCCACAAAGTAACACACATCACCCGCTTACTTCAACCATGAACGAACCCAGAAAACTCACCAGTGACAATGCCCAGTTCTGGGGATTGCGATTGAGGATTAAGGTTCAGAATTTTGCACCTTCTTCTTGTGACCAATGAACTCGCGGGTGTGCAAGTTCTTGAACACAGATTTCCCTGTGGCCGGTGCAGGCGGCGCTGCAAGTATCGATTCCTTGTCATTCTCCGCCACGGCGACCGACATCTTCGCCTCTGCGTGCACGCTTGTGTATTGTCAAGCTGCCGCAAGTTTACAGCACTGCTATCGTCCTTAGTACAAAGGACTTAACCTCTCTTTCATAAGCAGGGCACTAACTTCGAAGGGCCCGTTCCGGCAAGTTCACAGAGACACTAAAAGAAAATCGTTTCACGACCGTCGCCAGTGGATCAGAGCAGAAAAACAGCGGACAAATACGTTAAACTCAGCATCTCATCTCCTCAGCATCATTTGTGTCTGTGTGTGTTCTTATGCACGACTGCAACTTTTTGCAAAACACCTGCAATGGCTCCACCGGGCAACGAGGTAATAAGCCGATGTGATCGTCGGGGAACCAGAGCTTCGATGAAAACCCACCTAGGGTTATGGACTGCATTTCTTCTATTTCTTCTTCTTCTTCTTCTCCTCTAGTAATAAGACACAGGTATTTGTTCGCTCAAAGATTTTGTGTGGTATTTAACACACGTGCTGACGAGCCAGAGACATGCTCATCGTTGTGCAGCGGTGTCACGACGGCAGATCAACTTTTCAGTACTTGTCTCCTCCAAGTTTTCCAACATTTCGCAGATAAATTACAACGTTATGATGTAGAACTGCCGAACTCTAGGTTTCCATATGCTCTTCTCTTCCTTCGCTCCTACCATTTGTTCTTTCCACGGCTTCATTGCTGTTTGCATGGCGGGGGAATTCATAGTGATTGCCACTAGGTGAATGTGAGAAGGAGCGGATCCTCAGCCGACGTCGGAAATCTCTCCCCCTCCCCCCGTTTTCTATCGGTAAGTTGTCTTGCTATTTCGTTTCATGTAAGCTCTACTGTAATTGTTGCAAATTGTACAGTGGACTACTGGACGTATTCATTTCTGAAGTTGTTGTGTCTAAATGAGAGCAACATACCATAGTTGTTGCAGTTTGGTGTGGAGTTCGAACACTACGTGCGAATTCTCTCTCGTTTGCAGCCCCATCACGAGCTCGAACTCTTAGAATAATAGCCGTTGACGATGGCTTTACACCCTGGTTTTTCTTGTAGAATACTGGATCCTTGAATGCGCTTCCATAGTAAGAAATCGCATTGAAAATAACGAGAAGAAGAAGAAGAAGAAGAAGAAG
>Ga0116229_10002664_pt1 | contig 28972 bp, 23 predicted proteins | sample S1TSphgellanicum_3_FD_87313 | JGI IMG/M metagenome (GOLD analysis project Ga0116229, IMG submission 87313) | Host-associated microbial communities from peat moss isolated from Minnesota, USA - S1T2_Fc - Sphagnum magellanicum MG | ecosystem: Host-associated > Plants > Peat moss > Unclassified...
AGTTCATCGCGGCGACGTAGTTCAGCACTTCATCGACATCGCGCGGGGCTCCCGGCGAATGCAGTTCGGCTTCTGCGCGCAGAACATCGTCCAGCGAGGACCGCGTTCCCTCGATCTGGCTTGATAGGACGGCCTCCTTCCGCACATACATGGCGACGAAGAGATCGGCGTTCGGAAGTGTGCGGGTCGAACCCTTGAGTTCCGCCAACGCTCGGTCGGCCTCGGACAGGAGAAGCGCGATTTCGCCTGTGAGATTGAAGGGCGGATCGACCGGTGGGAGCGGCGCCGGGATGAACGCCTTGTAGCCGCCAAGCTGGGCCTCATACTTCCCACCCCGCTCGCCCATGCTTCGTCCTTCGAATCAGCTAACTGTCACATGGACGCGAATCTGCTCCATACGCCACCTGCTTAGCACATGGATGCGATTCGCCTCCATAGGTAAGCTGGCTGCTACATGGCGGGGTTTTCGCTCCTTGGAGCAGCCAGCTTCTCTCCGAGGTCCAGCGCGCGGTTGGCGGACCACATGTATAGAAAAACGGTCAAGGGGAGGGGCAACGAAGTGGCAATGTGGTTGCGTTTATTGCGTTTGGCCCCCACGTTCCGCTCAGGGGTAGATCCAATGACGAATGTAAATCAACTTGAGCCGGACGAAACCGTCCGACGTATGGAGCCTGTGTCGGCGCCCGACGCGGAGCAGAAGGCCGTCACGGAGCTTTCGGCCTTCTTGGATCGTGTCGCCAATTCGGTTGAAAACGATCTTCCTAAGTGCGTTTTGGCGGGTCCCCTCGGTGAGAAGATGGAGCTTCCGCCGTCGATCTTTTATGTCCTTGAGCGCGTCGCTGAGGTGATGGGCCGTGGTGATGCGATCACCGTTGTTCCCATCGGGCGAGAGCTAACAACTCAGCAAGCCGCCGCTTTGCTGAATGTCTCCCGGCAATATCTCGTCCGGCTGATCGAGGCCGGGGCGATCCCGTTTAAGAAAACGGGGACCCATCGGCGCCTTAAGATCGAGGACGTGGTGGAATACAAACGGGCTCGGGATTCGGAGCGCAGGTCCAACCCGCGAAAGCTGACACAACTCAGCGAGGAATACGGCGGCTATGAGGAGCTTGAATAAGCGCCTCGGCGTCGGGCGGGACCCATGCCCATAGGAAAGGCCACTTTTCTATGCAGGTTCGCCGGACATGTATGGGAAACGGCCTGTTTCGGTAGGCATCTCGACATGCTGCGATCTGGGTGCAGCGATCCGCGAACGCCGCAAGACCCTTGGATTGGATCAGATCGCACTCGCCGCCAAAGTGGGCGTTAGCCGAAGATGGCTGATCCAAGTTGAGGCCGGAAAGCGAGGCGCCTCTTTTGGGCTCCTGCGTCGCACGATGCACGCACTGGGCATGCAGATGCACCTGACTGCTGAGGGCGACAGTCAGGAAATTGCCCATCAGCCAATGGGCGCTCCCGATCTTGACGCTGTGTTGGCTCGTGCGCGCCGGAACGCGCCCTCGAAATGAACCAATCGTCTGCCTTAGTGGACTGCTTAACAGGAATGGGCAGAAGGCCCATCCGGTCTGGGACGAACCGGCGACTGATAGAGGTGTCGAAGATCGAGGCTCGGATAGTCGATCTGTTTCAACGCCTCGAAGAGCGTCGCCACCCGAAACCCTCGACCGTAGGCTTCAGCGGTCTCGGCGCCTTTCTGCCCCTTCGGCATGCAGATTGTGAACCACACTGGTGCAGCAGTCGCGTGGGTTCGCTGTCGGAGAGGCTCCGGCCAAATTGCCTAAGCTGCTGGAAATACATATGGAAAACCCCCCGCCGTTTCGCGGCGAGGGGTTTATGGTGGAGCTAAGCGGAGTCGAACCGCTGACCTCTTGAATGCCATTCAAGCGCTCTACCAGCTGAGCTATAGCCCCAGATCCTGGGAAGGACCGCGCGGGGACCCAGGCCTCGGTTGAGGCCCGGGAGCGCGAGGGGCCGGGTTCTACGTCAGGGGCCGGGGGAGATCAAGCCCGCCCCGGGCCCTGTCGCTTGAACCGCCCCAGGAGCCGGTCAGGGCTCGCGGTCGTCCTCTGGCAGGCCTTCCAGATCTGTGTCGTCGAAGTCTTCGTCGTCATCTTCCAAGAACGGCACGTCATCCGCGTCGTCCTCCTCAAGGCCTTCCTCCTCGATGCCGACGCCAAGATCAGGTTCAGCGGTGATGGGCGCGCCCGGATCGACATCAACCTCATCGGCCTCGAGGGGTTCGGCGTCTGGGATCTCCTCGTCGAGCTCGGGGGTGTCATCGGCCTCTTCTTCAAGGCCGTCGGTATCAGCCTCGGCGTCGTCGGCGTCGGTTTCCTTGACCTTATCCTCAGCCTCCTCGCGATCGTAGTCCGGCGCGCCGCCGCGGGTGCGGGTCCGCCGAGAGCGCAGGGCTTCTTCCGGATCGAAGTCTGAGCCGCACTTGGGGCAGTGCGCGGGACGCTTGCCGAGATCGTAAAATTTGGTCTGGCAGGTGGGGCAAATTTGCTTCGCCCCCAGTTCGGGGTTAGCCAACGGGTGAACCTTCGAGTTCGCGGGATAGGGGATTGACCGGTCCCTTGCCACGGAGAAACCGAGGTGTCAAAGCCCGCCCATGCTCCAGGGTCTGGCTTCGTCCTTCGTCATCGCCGTCGACGGCTCGGCGGCGTCTGGTAAGGGAACGATCGCGGGAAAGCTCGCGGCCCACTACGCCCTGCCTTACCTGGACACCGGTCTGCTCTATCGCGCGGTTGGCGCGGCCATGACCGCGGCAGGCGCGGACCTCGATGACGAGGGGACGGCCGGACGCTTGGCGATGGCGCTCGACCTCGACCGCCTCAAGGACCCGGGCCTGACGAGCGCCGCCGCCGGAGAGGCGGCGAGCCGGGTCGCCGCCCTTCCGGCGGTAAGAACCGCACTCTTTGATCTCCAAAGGGCGTTCGCCGCCCAGGACGGCGGCGCTGTGCTCGACGGACGCGATATCGGCACGGTGATCGCGCCGGGTGCGCCGGCCAAGCTTTACGTGGATGCCGCGCCGGAGGTCAGGGCCCATCGCCGGTGGCTGCAAACCTCGGCGCGGGGCGAGCGGCGCACCGAGGCGGAAACCCTGGCCGACCTCCTTAAGAGAGACGCGCGAGACGCAGGCCGCAAGGATGCGCCGATGATCAAAGCCGCCGATGCGGTCTTGCTCGACACGAGCTTCATGAGTATATCCAGCGCCTTCGATGAGGCTCTCCGCCACGTCGAGCAGGCGCGTCGCCGATGGGAGGCCCTCAAGGGCTGAGCGTCGGCCAATCCAACCGCGCCGCTCTGGACGAGGTCGCCCCTTCCGATCCGCGCCTTTCGGCGTCGCCTTGCGCGGCGCCTTTGTGCGTATTCCGCATCAACCCCTGACCGCCCGCGCCGCCTTTGGTTGGCCGCACGGGCCGATACCTTAGGAGCCTGCATGGCTGACGACATGAGCATGACCCCGACCCGCGACGATTTCGCGGCCCTTCTTCAGGAGAGCTTCCTCGGACGTGATATCGCCGAGGGTTCGGTGGTGAAGGGCAGGGTGGCCGCGATCGAGAAGGACTTCGTCATCGTCGACGTCGGCCTTAAGACCGAAGGCCGCATCCCCCTGAAGGAGTTTGCATCGCCCGACAGGCCGCTGCCCGTGGCCGGCGATACGGTGGAGGTCTATCTCGAGCGTAAAGAAAACGCCCTCGGCGAAGCGGTGATCAGCCGCGAGAAGGCCAAGCGCGAAGAAGCCTGGACCCGCCTCGAAGTGGTGTTCGGCGAAGGGCAGCCTGTGATGGGATCGATTGTGGGCCGGGTTAAGGGCGGCTTCACCGTGGATCTCGGGGGCGCCTCGGCCTTCCTGCCGGGCTCTCAGGTCGACATCCGCCCGGTGCGCGACGTCGGGCCGCTGATGGGCAAGGAGCAACCCTTCGCCATTCTGAAAATGGATCGCCCGCGCGGCAATATCGTCGTTTCGCGCCGCGCCATCCTTGAAGAAGCCCGCGCCGAACAGCGCACCGAACTGGTGTCTCAGCTGCAGGAAGGCGAGATCCGCGAAGGCGTGGTCAAGAACATCACCGATTACGGCGCGTTCGTGGACCTCGGCGGCATAGACGGGCTGCTGCACGTCACTGACATGAGCTGGAAGCGCGTCAACCATCCGAGCCAGGTCCTGGCGGTCGGCGACACGGTCAAGGTGCAGATCATCAAGATCAACCCGGACACCCAGCGGATCTCCCTCGGTATGAAGCAGCTTCAGTCCGACCCTTGGGACAATGTTGAAGCCAAGTATCCGCCGGGCGCGCGCTTCACCGGCCGCATCACCAACATCACCGACTACGGCGCCTTCGTGGAGCTCGAGGCGGGCGTCGAGGGCCTTGTTCACGTCTCGGAAATGTCCTGGACCAAGAAGAATGCGCACCCCGGCAAGATCGTCTCCACCTCTCAGGAAGTCGACGTGGTGGTGCTGGACGTGGACAGCTCCAAGCGCCGGGTTTCCCTCGGCCTGAAACAGGCCCAGGCCAATCCGTGGGATCAGTTCCTAATCGACCATCCGCTCGGCTCGACCGTCGAGGGGGAGGTGAAGAACACCACCGAATTCGGCCTTTTCATTGGTCTCGACAACGACATCGACGGCATGGTTCACCTGTCCGACATCGATTGGGCGACCCCTGGCGAGGAGGCCATGGCCCGCTACACCAAGGGCGACATGGTGAAGGCCAAGGTGCTCGACGTCGATGTTGAGAAGGAGCGCATCTCCCTCGGCATCAAGCAGCTCGGCGGCGACCCGATGGAGGGCGACAGCTACCGCAAGGGCCAGACCGTCACCGTTACGGTGACCGAAGTGACCTCGGGGGGGCTCGAGGTGAAGTTCGGCGAAGACGAAGCGCCGATGTCCGCCTTTATCCGCAAGGCCGATCTATCCCGCGACCGCGCCGAGCAGAACCCTGACCGCTTTGGCGTCGGCGACCGGATCGATGCGCAGATCACCAACATCGACAAGGCGGCCCGCCGCGTGTCCCTGTCGGTCAAGGCGTTGCAGATGGCCGAAGACAAGGAAGCGATCGAGAAGTTCGGCTCCTCCGACTCGGGCGCCTCCCTCGGCGATATCCTTGGCGCGGCCCTGCGCGAGAAGGCCAAGGGCGAGTAAGTCCAAGGCGCCTCGCCTTTGACAAAGATTGAGGGCGGCCCTACGGGGCCGCCCTTTTTCTTGGCGCCCCGGCAAAAGGTGGCGCGGCTTATGCGCTGCAGGATCACCCAACCCCTTGATCCTCTTGGCGGGTTCGACCATAGCTCGATCGAGCTTGAGGGCGGGCCCATGATCAAATCGGAACTGATCGCGAAGCTCGCGATAGAAAATCCCCATCTGACCCAAAAGGATGTGGAACGTGTGGTGAGCGTCATCTTCGACAGGATGACCGGGGCCCTGGTCCAGGGCGGGCGGGTCGAGCTTCGCGGCTTCGGAGCGTTTTCGGTTCGCGCGAGGCCAGCCCGCGCCGGGCGCAATCCGCGCACCGGCGAAAGCGTTTCGGTCCGCGCGAAGGCCGTGCCCTTCTTCAAGTCGGGCAAAGAGCTTCGCGAACGGCTAAACCTCGGTGGAGACGACTGAGGACGAGGACTGAGCGGCGCCGCTCAAAGACGAGGAGGCTTCCTCAGTCGGACCTCGCCAAAACGCCGAGCGAAAAGCCGGCGCCGGATTGATTGCCGGCGGCGGGCGGGGACCCTACCTTGATCAGATGTCCATCGCGCGTCTTAGGCCAACCCGAATCGAGCACGTGGTCGACGGGGTCAGGCTGCGCGCCCAGCTCTCCGCGGCGGCTCTCGATTCTGTGGGCGACGCCGCCGAGCAGCGCAAACGCGCGATCGAGATCCTCAAAGGCGCCCTTTTTCGCGGGCGGATGATCGCCAAAGAGCGCCTGGAATCGGGCGGCGGCGGTGTGGAGACCGCGCGCCTCCTGGCCAAGGTGGCCGACGAGGTGATCTCCGCGCTCTACGACTTTACCACCGTGCACATGATCCGGGCGCGCAACCCAACCCAGGGCGAGCGCCTCGCCCTGATCGCGGTCGGCGGCTATGGCCGCGGCGCCCTCGCGCCCTTTTCAGACGTGGATCTGCTGTTTCTGCGACCCTATAAGCAGACCGCCCACACCGAGAGCGTCATCGAGTACATGCTCTACGCCCTCTGGGACCTCGGGTTTAAGGTCGGCCACGCCTCGCGCACGGTGGACGAGTGCCTGAAGCTGGCCCGCGAGGATTTCACCATCCGCACCTCCCTGCTCGAGGCGCGGCGCTTATGCGGTGATGAGGTCCTCGCCCAGGATCTCAAGCGACGCTTTTTGAAGGAGCTTCAGGTCGGCACGGGCTCGGAGTTCGTCGCCGCCAAACTGAAGGAGCGCGACGCGCGCCACGCCAAGGCCGGATCGAGCCGCTACATGGTCGAGCCCAACGTCAAGGAGGGCAAGGGCGGCCTACGCGACCTCAATACGCTGTTTTGGATCGCTCAGTACCTGCACCCTTCTGACACGCCGACCGAGATGGTGCGCCTCGAGGAGTTCACCGGCCGCGAACTTAAGGCCTTCCTGCGCGCCTTCAACTTCCTGTGGGCGGTGCGCGAGCACCTTCACTTCGCCACCGGCCGCGCGGAAGAACGGCTTTCCTTCGACCTGCAGCCTGAGATCGCCCGACGGATGGGTTATGGCGACAGTCCCCATGGGGAGACGCCGGCGGTGGAACGGTTCATGCGCCACTACTTCCTGATCGCCAAACAGGTCGGGTCGCTCACGCGAATTTTCTGCGCCAAACTCGAAGAGGAGGAGGCCAAGACCCGGCCCCAGGGTCTTTCGCGCTTCCTGCCGCGCATCGGCGGTCCGCGCCGGCGTCGGCTGGCGGACGGCTTCCACCTCGACGGGGGGCGACTGCGCGTCGACGGGCCGGAGGTGTTCCAGCGCGATCCGGTAAATCTGCTCCGGCTTTTCCGTCTCGCAGACCAGGGTGACTACGATCTGCATCCTGACGCCTTCTCGGAGGTGACGCGGGCTTTGCATCTGATCACGCCGAGGGTGCGACGCGACCCGGAGGCGGTGAAGGCCTTCCTCGACGTCCTCGTCCGTGGCCGCGACCCTCAACGCGCCCTGAGCTTTATGAACGAGGCGGGGGTCCTCGGCCGGTTTATCCCCGAGTTCGGACGCATCGTCGCCCAGATGCAGTTCAATATGTACCACTCCTACACGGTGGACGAGCACACCTTAAGGGCCGTGGGCGTGATCGCCGACATCAAGGCGGGCAAGCTTGCGGACGACCACCCTTTGGCGACGCAGGTGTTTCCCCTGATCCAGGACAGCGAGGCCCTGGTTCTCGCCATGCTGCTGCACGACACAGGCAAGGGTGGCGAGGGCGGTCAGGAGCGGGCCGGGGCCCGCGCAGCGCGGCTGGCGTGCGAACGTATGGGGCTTCAGCCCGCGCGCGTCGAACTGATCGGCTGGCTGGTCGAGCACCACCTTTTGATGTCCGACGTCGCCCAGAAGCGGGACATCTCCGATGCCCGCACCATTTCCGCCTTCGCCCAGATTGTGGAGAACCCAGAACGGCTCCGTCTGCTCCTGGTCTTGACCGTGGCCGATATCCGCGCGGTCGGGCCTGGGGTTTGGAACGGTTGGAAGGGTCAGCTTCTGCGCGATCTTTACGCCTCGACCGAGGCCCTGTTCCGCGGCGGTCGCGGCTCGGATCCCGCAAACCTTTTGCGCCAGGACCAGAAGGCGACCGCGGACCGGGCGCGCGAGGCGCTTTACAGGGATACCTACCCAAGCGATCCTTGGGTGGAAGACTGGGCGCGGGAGATGGAGGACGCCTACTTCAACGCCTTCTCGGCCGAGGAGCATGCCGCCCACTACCAGCTTGCCCGCCAGTCGATGGGTCCAGCCCGGGCGTCCGCCTCAGCGCGGGTTGTCGCCCGCCACAACATCACCGAAGTCGCCGTGGCCGCACGCGATCGCCGCGGGCTGTTCGCCGATCTGGTCGGCTGCATCGCCGCAGTCGGGGCCAATGTCGTCGGCGCGAGGGTTTATACCTCAACGGCAGGACAGGCCCTCGACATCTTTCAGCTCCACGCGGCCTCGGGAGCCCCGTTCGGGGCTGAAAATCCCCTGGTCCTCGCCCGGCTGACCGAGGCCCTGGAACGCACCGCCCGAGGCGAGGTCTCGGCGAGCGAGAAGCGGCGGCCGCTGGACCAGAGCCGCACAGCCGCCTTCACCGTGCCCGCGGCGGTCTCGGTCGACAACGAAGCGTCAGAAACCGCGACGGTGGTGGAGGTGTCGGGCCGCGACCGGCCGGGCCTTTTGGAAGCCCTGGCGCGCACCCTGGCGGAACGGGATCTGCAACTGGTCTCGGCCCATGTGGACGGATATGGCGAACGCGCCGTCGACGCCTTCTATGTCACCCGAAGCCATCACAAGCTGACCAGCGCGCGCGCGATCAATGAGCTTAAACAGGCGCTGACCGCAGCGCTCGAGGATGCTGAGGTCGAAGCGCCGCGCCGCCGGCTTGAACGCGCGCGCGCGTCCATCGCCCGCTAGGCCGACCTCGTCCTTCTGCGAGGCGCGGGCCTCAGGTATTCATCGACTGGAAGAAGTCCGCGTTGTTTTTGGTCTGACGCAGCTTGTCCAGCAGGAACTCGATGGCGTCCTGTGCGCCCATCGGGGCGAGGATGCGGCGCAGAATATAGGTCTTCTGCAGGTTCGCCTTGTCGGTGATCAGTTCGTCTTTGCGAGTGCCGGACTTCAACACGTCAATGGCCGGGAAGATACGCTTGTCGGCGACCTTTCGGTCGAGCACAATTTCCGAATTGCCCGTGCCTTTGAACTCTTCGAAAATCACTTCGTCCATTCGGCTGCCGGTGTCGATCAGGGCGGTGGCGATGATCGACAGGGATCCGCCTTCCTCAATATTCCGCGCCGCGCCGAAGAAACGCTTTGGCCGCTGCAGGGCGTTGGCGTCGACACCGCCGGTCAGCACCTTGCCCGAGGAGGGGACGGTGGTGTTGTACGCCCGTCCGAGACGGGTGACAGAATCCAGCAGGATCACCACGTCACGCTTGTGCTCGACCAGCCGTTTGGCCTTCTCAATCACCATCTCGGCCACCTGAACGTGCCGGCTAGCCGGCTCGTCGAAGGTGGAGGCCACCACCTCGCCCTTCACCGTGCGCTGCATGTCGGTGACTTCCTCGGGCCGTTCGTCGATCAGCAGGACAATCAAGAAGCATTCCGGATGGTTGGCTTCAATCGACTTGGCGATGTTCTGGAGCATCACGGTCTTACCCACGCGCGGCGGGGCGACGATCAGGCAGCGCTGGCCCTTGCCGATGGGAGAAACGATGTCGATCACGCGGCCTGAACGATCTTTCAGGGTGGGATCGTCGATCTCCATGGTCAGGCGTTTGTCGGGATAGAGCGGCGTCAGATTATCGAAATGGACCTTGTGGCGGATGGTGTCCGGATTTTCGAAATTGACCGTATCGACCTTGACGACTGCGAAATAGCGTTCGCCTTCTCGGGGTCCGCGCACCGGACCTTCGATCGTATCGCCGGTCTTCAGGCCCATGCGTCGGATCTGCGAGGGGGAAACGTAGATATCGTCCGGACCGGGCAGATAGTTGGCCTCTGGTGAACGGAGGAAGCCAAAACCATCCGAAAGCACTTCAAGGGTGCCCGAGCCCGTGATCTCGACCCCCTCCTCGGCCAGGGTCTTCAGGATCGCGAACATCATGTCCTGCTTGCGCATGGTGTTCGCGCTCTCGATCTCCAGGCTCTCAGCGAAGGCCAGAAGGTCGGTGGGCGATTTGTCTTTCAGTTCCTGAAGCGACAGGCGCGGGAGGGCGGCGGCGATATTGGATACGGCGTCTGAGGTCTCGCCGTCTTCGGACGCAACGGCGGCGTCTTGCGCGACCGCTTCGGCGACCAGTTCGTCGAGATTGGAATCGTCGGACATGAATAGTCTCTTGGTGAAAGGTCCCACGGTGCGCGGTCAGGCCGCATCGCCCGGGGCTTGAGGTGAAGGCGCGCCCTTCGCGAAGGCGCTGCCGAGTAAGACATCGAGGGAGGCCGGCGGCGGCGCACGGCCAAGGAGACGGGAGCCCGGCCATTGGCTGCCGAACTGGTGGCGTAGGCGAACCACAGATTGGGCCGCTTCGTCAAGCACGGCTTGACGCCGGTGGTGCGGCAAGCCACGCCGCTTCGGCGTCATTCATTTTCTTGACCTTATGGAGGCCCGCAAGTTGCCGGCGTTCAGGTCGGGGTAAGGGCGTCCAGATTGAGCGGTTATCTCGCGATACCTATCCATCCGTGATGAGCTTGGCCAAATCCAGCGCATCCCGCCGAACCGAGGGGACCGCTAGGTTGATGTTCTTCTGCTCCACCGCCAGCGTCAGCGACGCCCGCTCAAGCGCAAGTTTATGTCTTGTCTTGAACGAGGAGAGGCCGTTTTTCAAATCTTCGTAGGCCGATAGGCCGAGGCCTATGCGGGAGGCCATCTCCCCCTGCGTCAGCCCAGCTAACTTCCGCACGGTCTCAAGGGTGTCAACGCTCATTGAGAGTTCGTCCTTTTGAGGCTATAGTCCTCCTCAGGAGAAGCCCGACGGGTCGGCTAAACCCGCCGGGCCCCTGGTTAGAAGCGGACTACGAGCTTAGCTCGGAACCCGATCCAACCCATGGAGAGCTTGAGGAAGAACCCCATAGCTCCTCTCCTTTGGAGGCGTCCGGCGTAATTGCCGGACAAAAAGAATTTACCCGGAAACCGCTAGTTGCGAAAGCGTTAGGCTGGTTTTCCGGGTTTTTTTGCCTTAAATAGCCGTCCGGTTTGCTGTTTAGTCAACACCTGCGTCGTGTTGGTAGTGTCTCTCAGACACTACCTTGACGCGGACCCTCATAGGCCAACCGGACGCGGCGATACGACGTGGCCCCGGCTTTGGGGCGGCCCCTGCTTCGGGGGCTGGCCTACTGCAGCACCAGGCCGTCGCCGCCGCGCTGGGCGCGCTGGGCCGCATAGGCGGCGGCGAAGTCGATCGGCTCCATCTGAAACGGCGGAAAACCGCCATCCAGGGTCACGTTCGCGATGATGCGCGCGGCGAAGGGGAAGAGCAGGCGCGGACACTCCACGAGCAGAGCCGGCTCCACATGCTCATCGGGCACCCCGGCGAGCTCGAAGAGGCCCCCGTAGACGACTTCGATCTGAAACGCGACCACCTCTCCGTGTTTGGCCACGAGGTTCACCTTAAGATCCACCTCGAACAGACGGTCAGGCCGACCTCTGGCTCCCATCTCAACCGTCATCTCAAGTCCTGGCGGCGCGCCCGTAGGACGCAACGAATCCGGCGCTCGCGGGTTCTCAAACGAGAAATCCCGCAAAAATTGCGCAAGGATGTTGATCCGTGCGCCGTCAAGCGCCGGGGCGGGAGCGTCTGGAACGACGTCGGTCATGGACACGGCCCTTTAAGGAAGCGGCGCTGCTAGCATGCGAAGGGGAGCGGTTGCAATGTCACGAACCTGCGGCTTCGTAATCAAGGCGCCTGACGCGGCGACAGAAGATCTCTATATTGCTTGCCTTGATGGCCTGGGCGCGGTTCATGCGACCACAATCAGATGGATGGCGTGACGGTGGACCTTCTGCAGATCGGCGAGCTGGTGGTGTTCGGTATCCTGGCGGTGGCGGTGCTCTATCAGCTCTACGCCGTGCTCGGGCGGCGCGTGGGGCGTCAGCCGACGGATCGCCCCGAGGCGGCTCCCAAACTTCGTCCAGGCTTTGCGCGCCTGCGCCCCGAGCCTAAGACCGACGTGGTCGTTCCTGAAGGGGTGGGCGCCCTTCGGGCGCGGGATCCCAGCTTCGATCCGGCCAAGTTCCTGACCAACGCCCGCGCGGCGTACGAGACCATCGTGCGCGCCTTCATCGGCGGCGATCGAAGCGCCCTTCGCCCCCTGGTCGACGATGTGGTGTTCGACGCCTTTGACGCCGCCATCAAACAGCGCGAGGCCGCCAACCGCACCGAGAGCATGGAGTTTCTGCAGCCCGTGCGCGCCGATCTGGAAAGCGCGGGCGTCGAAGGCGATCTGGCCCGCACCAAGGTTCGGTTCCTCGCAGAATTTCGCACCCGCACCAAGGACTCCGCCGGCGAGGCGGTGGACGACCGGCGCACCGCCGAGGTCTGGACCTTTGAGCGCATGTTCAACAGCCGCGACCCCAAGTGGCTTCTTACCCGGGTAGACGCCGCGGAGGCGTGATGGCCCGGGCCGCGGTCGCCCGCGCTCCAGGGGTTGCGCCTGCGATCGCATTCCTGGGCCTGGCCCTGACCCTGGCGGGCTGCGCTGTGGCCGTGCGTCCACCCGGCCAGGTTCCAAAGCCGGCCGCGCCGTCCTCGTCCTTTCGCCCTGGCGCGCCCCCGTCCGAAGTTCAGCCCGGGTCGAGCCCGCCATCGGCCAGCCCGGTCCCCGTGCTGCGGCCGCTCTGGAGCCTCACAGGCTGGGCCGCAGAGGACCATCTGGCGGCGCTGAAAGCGTTTCAGGCCGGCTGCGGCGTCTCGAACGACCCTCAGTGGCGGGCCGTCTGCAGCCGCGCACGGGCGATCCAGCGGGCCGACAATGCGGCCGCCCGCACCTTCTTCGAAACGAATTTCTCGGCCGAAGCGCCGTCGGCGAGGGGCCTGCTCACGGCCTATTTCGCACCTGAATATCCGGCCCAGGACACCCCGGATGAAATATTTTCCGCACCGGTGCGCCCCCGCCCAAGCGATCCGGACACCTACGAGGGGCGCCCTCGCGCGGAGATCGAAACCGACCCGGCCGAGGGCATCAGGGCGTTCATGAAGCCCGAGGATCTATTTTTCCTTCAGATCCAGGGCTCGGGGGTTCTGATCTTCCCCGACGGTCGGCGTATGAAGGCGATCTACACCGGAGACAACGGCCTGCCCTTCACCGCGATCGCTCGGCCCATGCTGCAAGAGGGACTGCTCAGCGCCGATCATCTTTCCGGCGACGCCATTCGAGGCTGGCTTGCAGAGCACCGCGGCGAGGCGGCGGATGCGGTGATGGACAAAAACCAGCGCTACATCTTCTTTGATCTGGCGCCTGACGACGGTCGTGATCCCGCCGGGGCGGCAGGAGCACCCCTGCCCGCCGGTCGGGCGATCGCGGTCGACCCGGCCTATCATCGCTATGGCGCTCTCTACTGGATCGACGCCGACGCGCCGTCCTTGAAGGGCGCTGCGCCCGCCTATCGCAGGCTCGCTCTCGCCCTCGACACGGGCTCGGCGATTCGCGGCGAGCAGAGGGCCGATCTTTACCTCGGCCGCGGCGACCTGGCTGGCCATGAAGCCGGGCAGGTGCGACATGTGCTAAGCTTGGTGCGTCTCATCCCCGTTCCACCTCCCGCTGATCCTTCCGCCGATTCCAGATCCACAAGTCCCTCCCATGAAACGACCGCTCCGGCCGGAGGACGCTAGGCTCTGGGCCCTGGTCACGGCGACCGTGCGGCCGGCGCACGGCCGCGGCCCCGCCGCCGATGGGGCCATCGATGAAGCCCTCCCGATCCTAACGCCAGCCCTGGCCGCCGCGGCGCCCGATCATGCCAGCAGGACCAGGTTGAAAGGGCCGCCGCCTCGCGCCAAGACCGCGACCACGACAGCGTCCCTGGCCCTTCACCCCATCGAGCCGAACCGCCAGCGAAGGATCGCCCGCGAGCAGGACCCCCTCGGCCGCCGCCTCGATTTGCATGGGCTGACCCAGGACGCAGCCCGGGCGGCGCTCTTGGACTTCCTACATCGCGCCCAGGGCGATGGCGTGCGCGCCGTCCTCGTGATTACGGGAAAGGGTCTGCAGGGCGACGGCGTGCTCCGCCGGCGGGCGCCGGAGTGGCTGGCGGAGCCCGGCCTTCGCAGCCTGGTGGCGGGGGTATCGCGCGCCGATCGCCGGCACGGCGGCGAAGGGGCGCTCTATGTGGCGTTGAAACGCAAGCCCTAGGCGGCCTGCCGGCAAAGCCGCGCCTCGGCGTCAAGCGCCGCCGGATGATCGAGGGCCATGGCCGGCCAGTCGAGGGTCGGCGAGGGCGCGGCGGCGGCGGCGAGAAGCGCGCGAACCTCCCCGGCTGATCCGGCCTCGACGATCACGCGGGCGGCTTCTGGGCGATCGAGGGCGAAGGCCAGGGCCGCCTGCAGCGGATCGGCGCCGGCCTCTGCAATCTGGCGACGGACACGGGAGACCTGGGGTCCCGCCTCCGCCAGCGCGGGGGGAAGACCCTCGCGCGGCAGAAACAAGAGGCCATGCAGAAGGCTGGTGCGTACATGCACCTCAGCGCCCAGGGCGGCGATTTTTGCGAGGGCGCCTGACAGGATCAGACGCTGGTCAAGCAGGCCGAGCGACACCTGAACCAGTTTCGGTTTGAAACGCCGGGTGAGGCCGAGGGCGTCGCCGCCCGGCTCGACCGCGATGCCGACAGCGCCGCAGACGCCGGTCTCGCACGCGGCGAGCGCAGCGGCCCAAAGCGCGTCCCCATCCGCCGCCAGAAGGCGGCCTCCATCGATCAGGGCGTCAAATACGATCGACGGACGGAGCCGGGCGCGCGCCATATGAAGTCTGGCGTCGATATGATCAGGATCCAGGCCCTCAGGTTTCAGCTGCAGGGTGAGATGCGCATCGCCGACATTGTCGAGGAGGGTTTCGGACTCTTCGAGCGCGTCGAACAGCCCAGCGCCGACCCGGGCGAAGATCCTCAACGCTTCCCCGGCGGCCTCGCGGGCGAGGCGACCCCTTAGCCCTGTCCCCTCCTTGTCGGCGACAAAGCCGCATAGGCTGAGGCCGAGCTTGGCCGTTCTCGAGGCCGCCGCGGCAGGAGTGTGAACAAAACCGGAACGCATTCGGAGGGGTCACCAGCCTAGTCGAGTAAGGACGATGCGCACGTGAAGCTTAAGGAAGCCCAAAGCCAATATTTACAAGGGATGAACGCGCGTGCGTCGCCCGCGGCTGGCCGCCCCCTTGAGGGAAGTGCTAAAGCTTGGGCATGGGCAGCCCAGAGTCCGCCGCGCCGCGCGTCGGCGCCATGTCGATCGACGAGAGCGCCGCCCTCACCCGGCGGATCACGGCCTTGTCGGTCGCCGTATCGTCGGCCCTGACTTTGGCCAAGCTCGTCGCCTGGCTTGCAGGCGGTTCGGTCGCGCTCCTGGCCTCCCTCGCCGATAGCGCCCTTGATGTGGTCGCGGCTTTGGCGACCTTCGCGGCGGTCCGGTTCGCGGTCAGCCCGCCTGACGAGGAACACCGTTTCGGCCATGGTAAGGCCGAAGCTTTCGCCTCCCTGCTCCAGGCCGGGCTGGTGTTCGCCTCCGCCGCCCTGATCGCGCGCGAAGCTTTGGTGCGCACGATCTGGCCTCGCCCTGTGGAGTCAGAAGGTTGGGGGCTCTTGGTGATGGGCCTGTCGCTCATCGGGACCGGCGTCCTGATCACGCTCCAAGGGCGGGTTCTGGCCCAGACCCGGTCGGTGGCGGTGTCGGGCGACCGCGAGCACTACGCCGCTGATCTCGCCTCCAATGCGGCGGCCCTCGTCGGCATCGCCCTCACCGGCATCCTGCACAATCCGAGGTGGGATGCGGCGGCAGGTTTGTTTGTCGCCCTCTGGCTGATCAGGGGCGCCGTCCGGGTGCTGCGTGAGGCCGCCGATCACCTCTTGGATCATGAACTCGGCGAGGGCGAGCGCAGGGCGATCGTCGAGGCGGTCCTGATGGACGATCGGATCCACAATGTGCATGAGCTCAGGACCAGAGCCTCTGGCCCGCGCATTCATATCCAGATGCACGTCGATCTCGATCCGGACCAGACCCTGGATGAGGCGCATCAGATCGTGGAGGCGGCCGAGCGGCGCGTCCTCAGCGCCTTTCCCGCCGCCGATCTTCTGATCCATCCCGACCCTGAAGGCCGCGCCGAGCCGCACGGCCCGTTCGGCGAGGAAACCGGCTGACGGCGAGCGTCAGCCGGCGGCTTCGCTGGCGACGCGGTCCTCGAGGGGATGGCTCAACCTTGAGACCATCTCCTTGGGGCAAACCTGCCAGAAACGCCCGCGCACCAGATCCCAGTCATGGAGCAGGGTTTCAGCGAGGGGCGAACCGGTCTCAAGGGCGTGGCGTTCCACAAGGTCCCTAAGCACCCCCTCCCAATGCGCCGAAGCCAGACGGGTCAAAACCACGCTGTCGCCGTTGACCTGATGATCAAAGTCGCCGTCCTGGTCGAGGACGAAGGCCATGCCGCCCGTCATACCGGCGGCGAAATTCTGGCCGACGCGGCCAAGGATCACCGCTGTGCCGCCAGTCATGTATTCGCAGCCATTGGCCCCGCAGCCTTCAACCACGCTCACAGCGCCCGAGTTGCGCACAGCGAACCGCTCGCCTGCGCCGCCGGCGGCGAAAAGAGCCCCTGAGGTGGCGCCATAGAGGACGGTGTTGCCGATGAGGGCGTTGGCCCTGGGATCGGCGTGCGGCTTTTGCGGACGAATGGCGATGGTGGCGCCGGAGAGCCCCTTGGCGCAGTAGTCGTTCGCCTCGCCGGTCAGCTCGATTCTCAGGCCCCGAACCGCAAAGGCGCCCAGCGACTGGCCGGCTGAGCCGCGAAGCTGCACGGTCAGATGCCCATCCTGAAGGCCGTCAAGGCCCCATTTGCGAACGATGTGGCTTGAGACGCGGGCGCCGATGGCGCGCTGGGTGTTCCTGACGGTGTAGGTCAGCTGCATCTTCTCGCCGCGGTCAAGAAAGGGCGACGCGTCGCGGATGATGTCGGCGTCGAGGGCGTCGGGCACCTCGTTGCGGCCGACCATGGTGCAATAGGGCTTGTTGGCCCCAGGGTCGGCGCGCACCAGAAGCGGGTTGAGATCGAGGTCGTCGAGGTGCTCGCCGCCCCGCGACACCTGGGCCAGAAGGTCGGTGCGCCCGACAATGTCGAGCAGGTTGTGAAAACCAAGCTCGGCCAGGATCTCACGCACCTCCTCGGCGATATGGGTGAACAGGTTGACCACCTTTTCCGGCGTTCCTGTGAAACGCGCGCGCAGGGTCTCGTCCTGGGTGCACACCCCGACCGGGCAGGTGTTGGAGTGGCACTGGCGCACCATGATGCATCCCATGGCGATCAGGGAGGCTGTGCCGATGCCGAACTCCTCCGCCCCAAGCATGGCGGCGATGACGATGTCGCGTCCGGTGCGCATCCCGCCATCCGCCCGCAGCACCACCCGATGGCGCAGGTTGTTGAGGGTCAGAACCTGGTGGGCTTCGGAAAGGCCCATCTCGAAGGGCGAGCCAGCGTATTTGATCGAGGTTTGCGGCGAAGCGCCCGTGCCGCCGACATTGCCTGAGATCAGGATCACGTCGGCCTTGGCCTTGGCCACCCCGGCCGCGATGGCCCCGATGCCGGTCATGGACACGAGCTTCACGCAGACCCTGGCGTCGGGGTTGATCTGCTTCAGGTCGTAGATCAGCTGAGCCAGGTCCTCGATCGAATAGATGTCATGGTGCGGCGGAGGCGAGATCAGGGTCACGCCCGGCGTGGCGTGGCGCAGACGGGCGATCATTTCGGTGACCTTAAAGCCCGGGAGCTGACCGCCTTCACCCGGCTTGGCGCCCTGAGCCACCTTGATTTCGATTTCGCGGCACTGGTTCAGATATTCGGCCGTGACGCCAAAACGGCCGGAGGCGACCTGTTTGACCGCAGAATTCGGGTTGTCGCCGTTCGCAAGCGGTTGATAGCGCGCACGATCCTCGCCCCCCTCCCCGGACACCGACTTGGCCCCGATCCGGTTCATGGCGACATTCAGCACCCCATGGGCCTCTGGACCGAGGGCGCCTAGGGACATGCCAGGCGTCACGAAGCGCTTGCGGATGGCGTTGACGCTTTCCACCTCGTCAAGGGCCGCCGGGGTCCGGTCGGAGCGATAATCCAAAAGGTCGCGCAGCTGGATCGGCGGCAGGGCGCGCAGGGCGCGCGAATAGGCTTTGAAGGTCTGATAGTCCCCATGATCGCAGGCCGCCTGAAGCGTGTGCACGAGGCGCGCCTCAAAGGCGTGGGTCTCGCCTGAGCGCCGCGCCTTATAGAACCCGCCGATCGGAAGGGTCACGGCCGCGGCGTCCCAGGCCTTGCGATGGGCCTCCACCGCCTTGCGCTCGAGCCCCGCAAGGCCAATGCCGGAAATGCGCGAAGGCATGCCGGGAAAAAATTCCGCGACAAGGGCGCGCGACAGGCCGACGGCCTCGAAGTTGTAACCGCCCCGGTAGGAGGCGATCACGCTGATCCCCATCTTGGAGATGATCTTGAGCAGACCGGCCTCGATGGCGGTCTTATAGTTCAGGCAGACGTCGCGCAGGGTCAGATCGCCGCAAAGGCCGCGTTCGAGCCGGTCCTGCAGGCTTTCCTGCGCCAAATAGGCGTTGACCGCTGTCGCCCCGACCCCGACCAGGACGGCGAAGGCGTGGGTGTCCATGGCTTCAGCCGAGCGGACGATGATCGAGACATAGGACCGAAGGCCCCGCGCCACGAGGTGGCTGTGAACCCCCCCCGTCGCCAGCACCATCGGCAGGGCGACCCGCTCGGGGCCTGAGGCCTCGTCGGTGAGTACAATCTGGCTGAGGCCGGACAGGGCGGCCTCCTCGGCCTCGCGCCGGATCCGCTCCAGCGCGGCGCGCATGGCGTCGCCGGGGCGCGCTTCTGGAGCGGGAATGGGCATGGTGCAGTCGATGATCTTGACCGCCCGCTCGCCGATGAACTCCACGATGCGGGTGTACATGCCGGTGGTGAGCACCGGGCTCTGCAGAACATAGACGTCGGTCTGAGCCTCGTCCTGAGCCAGGATGTTGCCGAGGTTCTTGAACCGGGTCTTCAAGCTCATCACGCCCGTCTCACGAAGGGCGTCGATCGGCGGGTTGGTGACCTGACTGAAGTTCTGCCGGAAGAAGTGGGCCAAAGGCCGGTACTGGTCCGACAACACCGCAAGGGGCGTGTCGTCGCCCATCGATCCCAGGGCCTCTTTGGCGTCCTCCACCATCGGGGCTAAAATCAGCTCGAGCTGCTCAAGGGTCATCCCGGCCGCCAGCTGGCGGCGAACCAGGACCTCGCGGCCATAGGCGCGCGGTTCAGGGCCCGGGCCCATATCGGCCTCAAGGTCGACCATATTGCCGAGCCACTGGGTATAGGGATGGGCGCCGGCCAGGTGGTCGACAATCTCAGCCTCGCCGTAAAACCGGCCCTTCTCGAGATCGACCGCGATCATCCGGCCGGGGGAGATATGCATCTTGGCCTTGATCCTGCCCTCCTCGACGCCGGTCATGCCGGCCTCCGAGCCCGCGATGAGAAGGCCGTCCGAGGTCAGGGCGACGCGCAGGGGCCGAAGGCCGTTGCGGTCCTTGCCGGCGATCACCCAGCGCCCGTCGGTGGCGCAGACCGCCGCTGGACCGTCCCAGGGCTCCATGACCGCATTGCAGTAGGCGTAAAGGGCCTGATGTTTTTCGCTCATGGTCTCGCCCTGGCCAGACCAGGCCTCGGGCATGAGCAGGGTCTTGGCCATCGGCGCCGATCGCCCCGCGCGCACCAGAACCTCAAAGGTATTGTCCAGGGAGGACGAGTCCGAGCCCTGTGGCTGGATCACCGGCTTCACGTCCTCCTGGTGGACGCCGAACGCGTCGGCGGCCATGCGGATCTCATGGCTCTTCATCCAGTTGGCGTTGCCCTTGAGGGTGTTGATCTCGCCATTGTGGGCCAGCATGCGGAAGGGCTGGGCCAGCCGCCATTCCGGAAAGGTGTTGGTGGAGTAGCGCTGGTGGAAGATCGCCACTGCGGAGGTGAACCTTGTGTCACGAAGGTCAGGGTAGAAGGCGTCGATGTGTTCAGCGAGGAACATACCCTTATAGACCAGTGACTTAGCCGAAAACGAGCAGATGTAGAAGTGAGGAAGGCCCGAGCCTGCGACCCGCTTTTCGATCCGTTTGCGGCAGAGAAACAGAATGCGCTCCAAGACTTCGCCGGCGGCGGGCTTGCCCGTTTCGTCGAGGGGCGGAGCCAGCATGATCTGCTCGATCTCCGGCCGGGTGGCGTTGGCCTTGTCGCCGATCACCGCGGTGACCACCGGAACCTGGCGCCAGCCGTAGATGTAGAACCCGAAGCGCAGAACCTCAGATTCAACAATGGTCCGCGCAGCCTCCTGGGCCGCCAGATCCACGCGGGGGAGGAAGATCTGTCCGACGGCGATGGCGCCGGGCCTCATAACGTGGCCGGAGCTCTCCACCTGGGCCGCAAAGAAATCCTGCGGGATGGAGACCATGACGCCGGCCCCATCGCCGGTCTTGCCGTCGGCGTCGACGGCGCCCCGGTGCCAGACATTCTTGAGGGCGCGGATGGCGAGCTCAACCACTTCGCGGCGGGGCTTTCCGTCGATGGCGCAGACCAGACCGACGCCGCAGGCGTCGCGCTCGGACGCCGGATCATAGGCATGGCCCGCGATCAGTCGATCGCGGTTGGCCAGATAAAGATCGATGTCGCCAGACGCCATCCTCGTCACTCCGCCGCAATCAGGGGTTTGGCTTTGACGGCCAGGTAGGCGTCGATGGCGTGGGCGGCGTCCATCCCGTCCCTGATCGCCCAGACCACCAAGGACGCGCCGCGCACGATATCGCCGGCGGCGAAGACGCCGTCGAGCGAGGTCATCATGGTGGAGACGTGGGCCTTGAGGGTGCCCCAGCGCGAAACCTTGAGCTCCGGCGCGCTCCACTGAGCCGGGAGGTCTTCCGGATCAAAGCCCAGGGCCTTGATCACCATCTGCGCCGGAAGATCGAAATCGGCGCCCGCGACGTCTTCGGGGGCGCGGCGTCCGGTTGCGTCGGGCGATCCAAGACGCATACGTGCGGCCCTGACCCCGATAACCCCGTCCGCATCCCCGTAAAGCGACCGCGGAGCGGCGAGCCACTCGAACCGGACGCCTTCCTCCTCGGCGTTCTTCACCTCGCGGAACGAGCCTGGCATGTTTTCGCGATCGCGGCGGTAAAGGCAGGTCACGGAGCGCGCACCCTGGCGCACGGCGGTGCGCACGCAATCCATCGCGGTATCTCCACCGCCGACCACGACGACATCCTTGCCTTCGGCGCTGAGCCGCTCTGCGCCCGGCGATGGCGGATCTGCGAGGTCGGCGCGATTGGCGGCGATCAGGTAGGGCAGGGCCGCGGTGACGCCGGCGGAGCCGCCGCCCGGCACAGTCACCTCACGGGCCTTATAAACGCCCGTCGCGATCAGCACCGCGTCGTGACGCGCCCTCAGATCCGCCAGGGAGAGGTCACGGCCGATCTCGGTGCTGAGGCGAAAGTCGACCCCGCCCTCGGCCAGCCGAAGTGTGCGCCGCGCAACCACGGATTTCTCGAGTTTGAAGCCCGGAATGCCGTAGATCAGAAGGCCGCCGGCCCGGTCGTGCCGATCATAAACGGTGACGCGATAGCCCTTCGCCCGGAGCGCCTCGGCGGCCGAAAGCCCCGCGGGTCCGGCGCCGACAATCCCCACGGACTGGGTCTTCTCCCGCTCCGGCTTCAGGGGCTGGACCCAGCCTTCGCTCCAGGCCCTGTCGGTCAGGTACTTTTCGACAGAACCGATCGTCACCGTGCCGAACCCGGCCTGCTCGATGACGCAGGAGCCCTCGCATAACCGGTCCTGAGGGCAGATGCGGCCGCAGACTTCAGGCATGGTCGAGGTGGCTGCGGACAGGTCATAGGCTTCACGCAGGCGCCCTTCGGCCGTCATGCGCAGCCAGTCGGGAATATTATTGTGTAGAGGACAGTGGCTCTGGCAGAAGGGAATGCCGCACTGCGAACAGCGCGCGGACTGCTCGGCGGCCTTCTGGTCGATAAACTCGGCATAAATTTCGTGGAAATCGCCGGTGCGCGCATCGGCAGCCCGCTTCGGCGGACCGGCGTGCTGCACGCTCGCAAATTTCAGCATTCGCTCAGCCACGGGCCGTCTCCGCCGCTCAGGTCGGTCGAGCGGGGCCTATAGGGGCAAAATTTGCCCGAAGCTAGGATATGGTCCAGTTAGTGGACTGACGTAACGGTGATCACCGCGGTCAAGCCTGGATTCCGCGACCTCGAAACGATTATTAGTCTCTATAATAGACTATATCGGTCGCGTGTCGGAGGGCTGTGCAAACTGGCCGCCGACCCTGTATTTCCACAGATAACTCGGGAGCACAGCCTCAAGGGCGGTGGGGGCAATCTCGAGGTCGAGCAGCGTAGAGGCGTTCGGCGAGACCAGGTTGTCGACGCGGAGCAACCGCACCTGGTCGGTGGTCAAGGGCGGCGGCAGACCGATCAAGGCGGCCAGGTCGCCGAGGGCGCCCAGACCTTCGGCCAAGGGGAAGGGCACGGGCGCCAAAATCCGGCGCCGGCCGATATGGGTCAGCATGATCTGCATCAAGGTCTTAAAGCTGTAGACGGCCGGCCCGCCGAGCTCATAGGTGCGGCCGGCCGCGTTGGGCCAGCTCAGGGCCACGGTGATGGCGGCTCCCACATCGCCCGCATAGATCGGCTGCATCCGGGTGGCCCCGCCGCCGATCAGGGGCAGGACCGGCGACATCCCCGCCATCGCGGCGAACCGGTTGAAGAACTGGTCCTCCTCGCCGAAGACGACCGAGGGTCGCAGGATGGTCGCTGCGGGAATGAACGCCCGTACGGCCGCCTCGCCTTCGGCCTTGGTCCGGGCATAGGTTGAAGGACTGGCAGCATCCGCGCCAATGGCCGAAACCTGAATCATGCGCCCTATGCCCTGAGCTGCGGCGGCCTGGGCGATGTCGCGCGCCGCGTCCGCCTGAAGCGCCTGAAAGCTCTGCTTGCCCGTCTGGTAGAGAACGCCGACGAGGTTAACCACCGCGTCGGCGCCGGAAAGGGCGTCCGCGACTGACGCTTTATAGCGAACATTGGCCTGAAAGAGTTCGATCTGCCCCACATCCCCCATCACCCTGAGTTCAGGGGCGAGGTGGGGACGGCGCATGGCCACGCGAATACGCCAGCCCGCCTTGGCCAGGGCTCTGACGGTATAGCGGCCAAGAAAGCCGGAACCCCCAAACACGGTCACCAGGCCCGGCGTGGTCAAGGCTTGCGTCATGGTTCAATCGCCGCTCTGTTGAGGCTTGGGGATAGACGAAGGCCTGTCGGCGCGCAACGCGCCCTGGCGGCGAAGGAGAGCAGATGGGCCAGGTCTCAAAGCTTTGGCGCTGGATCGCGGCGAGCGCGCTCGCCGGGGCTCTTGGGGGCGCGCCCGCGGCGGCCGAACCGCCCAACACCCAAAGGAACGACGCGCTTTGGGCCGCTGCGAAGGCCGCCCTGCCCGAACAGATGAAGCTTTGGGAATCGGTGGTCGACATCGATTCCGGCACCGGCGACCTTGAGGGCGGGCGCAAGGTGGCGGCGCTTTTGATCCCAAGGTTGAAAGCGCTTGGCGGCGTGGTCGAAAGCCTGCCTGCGGAAGAGGCGGGCCTTCCGGAAAACACCGTCGCGACCTTCACAGGAACGGGCAAGGCCAGACTGCTCCTCATCGCCCATATCGACACCGTGTTCGGCCCGGGAACCGTCGCGAAATGGCCGTTCAGGGTCGAGGGAAGCCTGGCCCATGGGCCCGGGGTGGGGGACGAGAAGGGCGGTGCGGTTGAGGCGGTGATGGCCCTAAAGCTCCTGCATGATCAGGGGTTCAAGGGCTATGGCGTCCTCACCCTCCTGCTTGAGACCTCCGAAGAGCGCGGCTCGCCTGGAACCCGATCCCTGATCAACCGGCTGGTGCGTGAGAACGACGTCGAGCTGAACATGGAGCCCGGCGACCCTCCGGACGGGGTCACGGTCTGGCGCAAGGGCTCTACGGTTCTTCACATCATCGTCAAAGGCCGCGCCGCCCACGCGGGGGTCGCTCCACAGGATGGGCGCAACGCGGCCCTTGAGCTGATCCATCAGCTGAAGACCCTTGAGACCCTGCCCCACTCGGGCGACGGCATGACCGCCAACCTCACCCTCCTGAAGGCAGGGTCGCGAAACAATATTATTCCTGAGGACGCGGAAGCTCAGATCAGCGTGCGGACGCGCGAGCCCGGCGACCTGGAAAAGGTGATAAACGTGTTCAGGGCCTCCGCCGCCGTCACTGAAATTCCGGACACCAAGGTGACCATCGTCGCCGAGCCTGCCTACCCGCCTCTGTCCGACAACCCGGCCACCAGGGCCCTGGCGCGCCGCGCCGAGGCGATCTACGCCGAAACCGGACGGAGCTTGAACTTCGGCGGCAACGGCGGGGCCTCTGAATCCGCGATGGCCGCAGCGGCCGGGACGCCGGCGCTCGACGGGCTCGGCCCCGTCGGCGGCGGCTTTCATTCCGACAAGGAATTTGTCGACCTCAACACCGTCACCCCGCGGCTTTATCTTCTGGCCCGGCTGTTGATGGACCTTTCGGCAAACCCGCCGACCCCGGCGCCATAGGCAAACTCCAGGGTCGCACACGGCAAATTAAGCATTAACGGAGATCATACCTGTCTGATTGTCGGCGACGGGTGGGACGGCTCAATGTTTCAGATCATAGGTGTGGTGCTGCTGTTCGGCCTGGTGTTCGGCAGCTACATCATGTCCGGCGGCAACATGGGCGTGATCATTGAGGCGGCGCCGCATGAGCTTATGGCCATCCTCGGGGCGGGCGTCGCCTCGTTCGTGATCTCAAACTCGGTCACCGTGATCAAGGCGACCGGCGGTGGTTTCGGCAAGATCTTCGCCGGACCCAAGTGGAAGAAGGCCGACTACAACGACCTTCTGTCTCTGTTGTTTCTTCTGACCAAAACCATGAAATCCAAGGGCGTGATCGCCCTCGAGAGCCATATCGAAAACCCCCACGACAGCTCGATCTTCTCGCGCTACCCCAAGATCGGCAAAGACCACTTCGCCATCGACTTCATCTGCGACACCCTGCGGATGATGACCATGAACCTCGAAGATCCGCACCAGGTCGAGGACTGCATGGAGCAGCAGCTCGAGAAGCACCATCACGAAGCTCTGGCGCCGGCCCACGCCCTGCAAAGCCTGGCCGACGCCCTGCCGGCCCTCGGCATCGTCGCGGCGGTCCTTGGGGTCATCAAGACCATGGGCGCCATCACCCAGCCGCCGGAGATCCTCGGCGAAATGATCGGCGGCGCCCTTGTCGGCACCTTCCTCGGCGTGTTCATGGCCTATGGCCTTGTGGCGCCGATGGCCACCCGCCTTAACGCCATCGTCGAAGAAGATTCCAGCTTTTACAAGATCATCCGCACGGTTCTGGTGGCTCACCTCCACGGCAATGCGGCGCAGATTTCCGTCGAGATCGGGCGGGGCGGCGTGCCCTCGCCCTCGCAGCCGACCTTCGCCCAACTCGAAGAGACGCTGACTCAGATCCCCGCCGACGCGGCCTGACGTCTCCTCAGACCATTCCGACAGGAACCCGATATCAAGCTTGCGTGTTCGTCTGGCGGGGGCATAGTGGCCCCGCGCGGCCGGGTCCCAGGCGTCGGTTCGACGCACCGGATCGCTTTGGCCGGGCGCGTTTGAACCTCCGATAAGGAAACCCAGGGACATGACCTCCGACACGCTCCGTAAGATGATGATGGCGACAGCCGCTTTGGCCGCCCTCTCCATCGCCGCCTGCTCCAAGCCGGCAGCCGACACCAATACCGCGGCCAACACCACAACGACCAACACCACGACCATCGACACCAACACGACCACCCCGCCGGCCAACGCCACCGACGCCAATGCGACGGCGCCGGCCAACGGGACAGGAACCAACAGCACCGGGACCAATACGACGACGACGACCACGACCTCGACCACGTCGAACTCGACCGGCCAGTAACCGCCGGAAGCTCGCAGAAAGACCGGGGCCGTCCTTCGGGGCGGCCCCTTTTCACATCCGTCGTTTCGCATCTCGGGCTTTTTTGATGCAGCGGGGCCGGCTAAACCGCCCCGATGAGCGAGCCGGTCGATTGGCCTTCTGGGGGCGAACACGCGGCGCCGCGCTCGCCCCGTTTCGAAGACACCTACTTTTCCGCCGACGACGGCCTTGCTGAGACCCGCGCGGTCTTCCTCGACGGATGCGCCCTTCCCGAAGCCTGGAGAGGGCGTCGGCACTTCACCATCGGCGAGCTCGGGTTCGGCACGGGTCTGAACCTTCTTGCTGTCCTCGACCTCTGGCGGCGAACCCGCCCCTCGCCGAACGCGCATCTCCACATGGTCTCGGTCGAGGCCTATCCGATCGCGCGCGAGGACGCGGCCCGGGCCCTTGAACCCTGGCGCGAACTTGCGGATCTGACCGGACCGCTCATGGCCGGCTGGCCCGACGGCCGCCGAGGCTGGCGGCGCATCGCCTGGCCGGACCTCGGCGCCGTCCTCGATCTCGCCATTGCAGAGGCGGCGGATGCTCTTTGCGCCTGGACCGGCAGGGCCGACGCCTGGTTCCTCGACGGCTTCTCGCCTGCGCGCAATCCAGAAATGTGGCGCGATGAGGTCCTGGCCCTGGTCGCAGCGCGCTCGGCGAGGGGCGCCCGGGCGGCGAGCTTCACCGTTGCAGGCGCGGTCCGACGCGGCCTTGAAGCTCAGGGATTTGCGGTCGAGCGCCGTCCGGGCTTTGGGCGGAAAAAGCAGCGCCTTGAGGCCCGCTGGCCAGGCGTCGCGATTGACGCTACAGCGCCGCGCATCGCCATTATCGGGGCCGGGATCGCTGGCGGCGCCCTTTCGCGGGCCTTCCTGCGGCTCGGCGAGGCGGCGACGGTTTTTGAGGCTGAAGGCCGAGGCGCCGGCGCTTCAGGCAATCTCGCCGCCTTGGTCACACCGCGTCTCGACGCCGGACTTGGCGAGGTCGCCGAACTCTATGCTGAGGCCTTCGCCCGGGCCGTCGCGATTTACCGGAGCGAAACCCCGGGCGCGGTGATCTGCGAAGGCGTCCTTCAGCTCGAGAGCGCGCCAAAGGATCAACGCCGGTTTGACCAGATCGCCTCATGGACCGGCTTTGCCGACGGCGCCCTGACGCGGCTTGGCCGAGCGGCGACCGCAGAGCGCCTCGAGGACGCGTCCTCGTCGGGCGCCCTTGCCCTGCGAGATGGCCTCGTGATCGAGCCGGCCGCCGTCCTCCGCGCCTGGATCCCATCGATCCGGCAGGGGCACGTGATGGGGCTTGAGGCCGTGGGCGGCGGCTGGCGACTTCTCGACCGCGAGGGACGGGCGCTGGGGGAGGCTGATGTCGTGATCCTCGCGTCTGGCCTCGGGGTGTTGGATCTTGCCGGCGGACTTGGTCTCCAAGGGGTTCGCGGACAGGCCAGTTTGGCCGAACTTACGTTTTCCGGCGCGCCGGCTGCCTGGGGCGGCTACGCCATCCCGACCCGGACGGGCCTCTTGTTCGGCGCTACCCACGACCGAGATCAGCTGGGCTCGGCGGTCAGGCCCGAGGATCACGCCCGCAACCTCGCGGCGCTGGCTAAGGGGCGGCCCGGGTTGGCCGCCGCCCTTCAGGACTATCCCCTGGCTGGGCGTGCGGGGATCCGCGCGGCCACGGCCGACCACCTGCCGCTCGTTGGCAAGGTTCCGGGCCAGCAGACCGTGTTCGTGCTGTCCGGCCTCGGGGGACGCGGCTTCACCCTGGCGCCGATCCTGGCCGAAGCCTTGGCGGCAGACATTCTAGGCCTTGGCGGGCCGCTCCCCGTCCACCTTTGGGAACAGCTCAGGCCTCAGCGGTTCGTCAGGACCTGAGTTTGCTCTGGCTGCATGACGAGCTTCGAGTTCGTCTGCAAAATCTGGACAAAAGAGGCGCATCGATTCAGCGTCGATCCAACCCATCAATGTCCGGGACTCAACACGACGACGGCCGCCCCTGTCCCTTCCGGGGCTTGGCCAAGCCCTGGGCCCTCAGAGGCAAGCTTCAAGGGTGCGGGTCGCGGGCGGCGCTGGGTTGGGGTCTAAGGGTGAGGAAGGCGTCCCGGGCCGGCGGCGAACCAATAAAGCTTCAAAACCCCTATTTTGGCTGGGGTCGCGGGTTATTTCAGTGCAGCGACCGCTGCGCCCATCTCCCGCCCGGCGTCGCCTGCCGCTTCAAACGCCGCCCGGGCCGCTTTGTAGACGAAGCCATAGGTAGGATAGACGGTCGTGCCGAGGTCCCCGGTCGGATCGTAGAACACCTTCACCTGGCTCCAGTCGCCCGCCTTGGAGACATCCACCACGGTGACGTCCTTTTCGACCTTGCCTCTTCGGCCGGCGATGGGGGACCAGTTGGCGTGCGTGACCTGGATGATCCGCTCGGTCAAAACCTCGCTGACGACGGCCACATGGCCCCGGGTCATCGGGCCGTAAGGCTTAAACACCAGAACCGAACCCGACTCCGGCGTGAAGCCGCGGGCATACTTGCCGAGCGCCTGGGCCCACCAGGTACGGGCGTCGCCGAAGAGCTGGATGCCGGAAAACATACGGGCGAACTCTGCGCACTGCCAGCCGGACGTCTTGGAGAAGAAACTGAACGGTGTTTTGCCGGGTGCGGGCGCAGACAGGCCTGAGCTGGAGGAATCGGCGGCGGCGGCGGATCCTGCCGCCAGAACCGTTGCGAAGGCGGCCGCCAGGACTGCGACCGTCGATCGTTTCCGCATGCGCTTCTTCCCCTCCGCCTCGTCGACGGCCTTCTTACAGCATCGCCAAGCGGGCTGAACAGAAACTTGTCACGCGACATTTCAGCATGTTTCATCGCCCAGGGCGCGACCACGTCCAGGGCGCAGTCGCGGATTTTTCAGGCGCCGAGGGGTCAGATCGTGGTTCCGCCGTCAACCACGATGGTCTGGCCCGTCGTCCAGGCCCCGGCCCGCGAGGACAGGTAGATCACCGCGCCGGCCAGATCGTCGGGCTCGCCAAGCCGGCGGAGCGGTGTACCGGAGGCCGCGCGGCGCTCGCCTTCGGGCG
>Ga0116229_10002665_pt1 | contig 28967 bp, 30 predicted proteins | sample S1TSphgellanicum_3_FD_87313 | JGI IMG/M metagenome (GOLD analysis project Ga0116229, IMG submission 87313) | Host-associated microbial communities from peat moss isolated from Minnesota, USA - S1T2_Fc - Sphagnum magellanicum MG | ecosystem: Host-associated > Plants > Peat moss > Unclassified...
ATTGACAAACCATATGGGATAACTATTTCTCTCCCTCTTTATTCTAACATGTTTGTGGTACTAACATATCTCAAATCTACCTATGTCTTTGATTGCTTGCAACACTTATCTAGCACATTGTTTTTAATATCTACCACACCATTATCTATGTTTCATCTACATCATAATCTTCAACAGTTTCACCCACATTTGGAGTTAATTACAATTAAAATTTTGCACCCGTTACAAAATTTGTGTCAATTCGTTGTATCCTTGCACTAGCAGCCATTGAAGAAATGGAGATTCATAAAATGGACATCAAAATTGCATTTTTCAATGGTGACCTTAAAGAGGATATCTAGGTGGAACAACCAGAAGGATTCACACAAGGAGACGAACATCTTGTGTGTAAGCTTCACAAGTCTTTGTATGGCTTGAAATAATCTCCAAGAACTTGGAACCAAAAGTTAAATGTTTTTTTGAAAAACATCAAGGTTGTGAGGAGTGATACGGACTTTAACATGTATGTTGCACAAGTGAGAGATGTCAAGTTTTTCATTGTCATTTACATTGATGATTTCATCTTGGTGTGTAATAATAAGGATAAACTTTTGTAAGTGAAGGAAGAACTTTTTTGAAAGTTCAAAAGGAAAGATCTTAGTGATTTGCATTTTTTATTTGGCATGGAAATGGAAAAGGATCATGCACAATGTCTTCTTTACATCAACCAAATTGGGTATTTCAAGGAAATTTTCAAGCGCTTTCACATGGAGGATTACAAAGCCATTGGAGTGCCAATTAATCCTAAAACAAAGTTGAAAAATAATGTGAATAAGGATGTTGAGATGGTGAAGCTTCCTTATCAACAAGCCATGGGATCTTTGATGTATGTCATGTTGTGTACTCAATTGGATTTAACATACTTAATAAATGTGGTGAATCAACACATGGCCAATCCAAGCTTAGAACATTGGATTGCAATCAAATGCATTTTTCAATAATTACAAAATACCTTGTAATTCAAATTACGATTCAAAGGATTACCACACCAAGAGATGGTTGGATATTGTGATGTGGATTAGACTAATGACTTTGAAAATAGGAGATCCACCATGGGGTTTATATTCATGATGGGAGGTGGAGTCATTTCTTGGAGTAGCAAACAACAACCCACAATCGCTTTGTCAATGATCAAGGCCGAATACATGGCAAGTACGCAAACTACCAAAAAAAACATATGGATGACAAAGTTCATGAAGGAATTAAGGTACATGAAAAAGAATAAGGCAATGGTGATTCGATGTGACAACTAAGGTGCAATATCATTGACAAAGAATCCCATCCAACATGCTCAAACAAAGCACATTGATGTTCAACATCATTTTGTTTGAAAATGAATTGAAAACGACAAATTCACGTTCGAATATTGTTCAATGAAGGACATGGTGGCAGATGTGCTTACCAAGGAATCACCAAAAGAACGACATAACAAATTGATAACCATGTTCAGATGAAAAACTTCATGGAGTGGCAATGTTAGAAATAATATTCATTTTTAATTCCCAATGTTGATGAATGTGTTAAACATTCATCAAAAGCATGAATAATATTCACATCCTTATAGTAATTAGGTTACGTTGAATAGTGGTGGCTAGGGTTTAGAACTAGAGGCTACACTAGGGTTTGGCAGTGGCTAGGGTTAAGGTTTGATGGCGACTAAGGTTAAGGTTTAATGGCGGCTAGGTTAGGGTTAAGTGGTGGTTACTTTTGGGTTAAAACATAATATATATTAGAGTGGTTTAGAGTAGTCTTTCATTTTCTCCTTTCATGTTTTTGAATGCACATAGAACCTTTAAGCCTTGTTAATTGTTACAAGCCATAATTTTGTGATTGTAACATTTGAAACATAAAACCTTTGTAATCTTCTTGTTAGTTGATACAATTGTTCCATTTCATGAACCTTGAGTGTTTCATTTCTTGCTTGTTTTCAAGTTCTTTCCAATAAGTAAGTTTCAAGAAGTTGGAAAAAATGGTCAATGGCATGAACTTGAAAGAAACAATGATTGTCATTGACCATTTTCTCCAACTTTTTGAGATTCGCCATGTTGATTTGGCTAAGTCTTTGGTGCCCAAGCACAAATCCTTTGACACATTCACATTTCCATCCGAACATTGACGTCAAAAAGATATAAGTTTTTCTCCCTTCGTGTTTTAGCCACAATAATTCCATGGACATTGTTCACCTTATAACCATCCTTGTCAAACTCCACTTTTAAACCTTCCAAAATGAATTTGTTAACAGAAATGAGACTATTCTTCATTTTGGGAACCTTAAAAACATGAGTGATGGTTGTAAACAACATTTTACTTCCAACTTGCATTGTGGCCTTGATGTTCACTTTGCCTATGGCCTCCAAAATGGTGCCATTTCCCATGTACACCCTTTGTGGAACAATGGATTCGTAATGGTGAACCATTTTTGTTCGAATGTCATGTGTTGTGTTGCATTGGAATTGATGATCTAATTGTACGCTATATGATCATTAACATTCAATGCCGCAACAAACATTTGTTCTTAATCTTCACAAGCTTAGTTTGCCTTTTCCTTCTCATCATTCTTCTTCTTCAAACAATTCATAACAAAAATATTTTATTTTTTACAATAAAAAAACCTTATCATTTGCCTTATGAATTTTGTCAATGTGGCATTTTCTATACTTTCACTTTTTTTTTTCTTGGAAAACTCATGAAGCGATCAAGCAACAATGAATTGAAGGTCAACATCCTTGGTGGACATGGACTCCAAACTCATGACCAAGTTATCAAAAGATGAGAAAAAACTTGTGAAAACTACCATGTACATGTTTTTGTCTTCAATCTTCATTTCAATGGAATGTAATTGATGTGCAAGAACCTTCACCATGTTGATGTGTACAAGCAAGTCCTCCCCTTCTTGCATTTTGATGGTGAAGAACCTCCTTTGAAAAAATAACTTGTTTTCAATGGTTTTAGCTTTGTGCACATTGTAAAGTGTTTCCCAAGGGCTATTGACATTTTCACAATATTGAATGTGTGCAAGTTGTGCATCCATGAAATGTTCATCAAGTAGTGCAAATGCCTTGGTTGCTTTTTCATTGTAATCCGCCATTGCATTTTTATCATTTGGAATTATTGCACAGCCATCAACAAACTTTCAAAGCCCATGCTTGGAAAGTATCATATGCATCTTGAACTTCCAAAAGTGAAAGTTGCCACCATCAAAATTTTCCATGACTTTCAAAGACTCCATTTGAAATATGACATTTTTTTAACACAAATGTTAAACACAAATACTTTATGTCTTTCTACTCAAATGAAGTTGCAAGTGGGAAAACTTAAATTTGAAATCTTCTTATCTTCAAATCTCTCCCATTCAATTGGTGTATATCACAAAACACAGCCTTTAACAAGGAAACCCACAAACATTTGAAAAGCTCTTTTCAAGTTCTTGTTTATTTGTGTACTTCAAGCAACAAAAGGTTTAACTTCAACAAATGATTTTCTTCTTCTATGCATAAGACTTCATTATTTTTTGCCTCAATGCAATGTTATTTCTCTTGTTTGGTGCGGGCCCATAGAATATTGGAAATAATTAGAATACAAGCAAGGTTTGAAACACCAAAGTATTGAAATGACAAGGAAGGAAATCACATGGGTTGAAGGTGTCACAAACTATAATCATAAAACTATAATTTGTAGTAAACTAACTCCAAACTTCAAAGTCTATAGGTGCATTCAAAAACTTGATAGAAGAAAATGAAAGATTATTAAAAAATAATCCAATATATATTATCTCCTAACCCTAAAATAGCCACCACCAAACCCTAACCTAGTCACCATCAAACCTTGATGTAACCTCCGCTTCTAAACCCTAGCCGCCACTATTAAACCTAATTTAACTACTATAAGGATGTGAATACTATTCATCCTTTTGATGAATGTTTTAACACATTCATCAATGTTGGGAATTAAAAATGAATAATATTTCTAACACAATCCATTATGAAGTCACTACTATAAAACATGTCCCTATTATAGTGCATTGTAGCAATGACAAGTATGTAGTAATATTGTTATGGTTTTAATGTTGTTGAAAGGGTGAATGGTCTAAGCATGGTCAAGGGATTGTATAATGGAACATGTAATTATTACATTCCACTATCTAGTGGGCATAGTTGGCTATGGCAATTACAAGTTTAGAGTGATGTTGATGTGAAACAAATGGTGTAGTTTAAGTGTAATGTAATTGGTGTAATCATGGTCAAAGGGTTTAGCCTATTGTGTGTAGAGTGGAACATGTAGCCAATCCATTCCACTTACAAATGTGCATGGTTGGTTGTAACATTTACATGTCTAAAGACATATTGGGGTGGAAGGAATGGTGAATTGGCCATGGATTGCAAGTGGTTTAAAAAGTGGGAAAACTAAGTTGTAACAATGACAAATTTATAATAATATTATAGTGGAACCAATGTTTGAATGTTATGGCAATGATGCTTTAGTGCAGTGAAGATAATGCATGTGTTATAGGCCTAGTGTGGGATTGGTGGAGGGGGGACCATTGTGGAATGTCCTATAGGTTGAATGTTATTGAAATTGTTGCAACAAACGAGGTTAGAACATGGGTGTAAAAAATGGTAAGAAACATGTCCTAAGCTACAACAAGATTGTATAGAGCTTCGTGCAAGTGCAATGGATGGGCATCAAGTTCGAGGGAATATACAATGACCAAATCACTTGGTAACAGATATCCCACATAGGCATAACACATTAATCCAATATTGGGAATTATAATTGTGGAATATAAATGTTGATGTTGAACAAGTGGTCATGGGGAATCTAATAGGACACATACATCATTACAATTATAGTGGGTGGGTTGAATAATTAGTGCAAACATTTACATAGATTAAAGACAAAGCTTATAATGGTAGGTTGCATTTTTAATCCAAGGAAGTGAATTGTGTAGCAATCATAACAAGGTCGAAACTTTGGTCTTTAATCGTCATTTGGGTACACGAATGTTAGGTAAGGTGTTGTATTTGATAAATATGATTGTGGTAAAATCCACTTTCCACATACCATTTACAATTCACTAGGGGACACTGTGATTTATTTCACTAACACATTACACTAATATTATACTTGTGTTCCATTCATGTTCCACTATAGTGGAGTTGGCACCTTGTAATTGAATGTTAGTGGATTGTAAGTGGATGGTAGGAGTGAAATTTAAATTCCCGTAGGATATTACTGTAACAATAGATTTGCATTTCACATGCATATGTTCACTATTTTTGTGTTAAGTCTCAACAAACCTAACAATACCATTCATTCCAACATCAGATTCATGGTTATTGCATATAACCATAATCTACACTTCAAAATACATTGTAAAAAACTCCAAAAACAATATTACAGTTCATTTCATCATAATTTGACATTACAAAAAACTCACACAAAAGATGACACATAATTCACTATAGAAGTATGTGCTTCTCTGTATTATTGAAAACATGAATCCAAATTACAGTGTAATCCCATGTTTTGTTGAAAAAAATCCAAAACAACATTTTAAATTTGTGTTGTATCAAAACAAAGTTTGTGGTTTTCTATTGCAAATACCTTAATCTCCTTTTATTATTCTATAAAGTTTCGTGTCTCATCTTCTCCTTTCCTTCCTTTTTGTTTTCTAGAATTTTCCCTTTTTAAACTATCCCAAATCACATCATCATGATTCAAACAACAATAATTCAAAATTCAAACTAACAAAGTTCCCTAATTAGTCCTTATCCTAATTACCTTGTTCATCCAAAATCACATACTCATTTTACCCCTACATTACCCCTTCTATACTTTGGATTTTTTCCCCGAAATCCTTATAAAATGATTGAAATGAAATGAAAGTATTCTATATCCTTTTAAACATATGTTTCCCCTAATACAGTGTTGTAATCCTAATATATACAAAAACTAGTGGTTTTATATCTATGTTTTCCTTTGTAGTTTCAATCTCCTCCTCCATTAATTTAGTTTCCGATTCTATTTCCAGATGCTATATCTTGGATATCTCTTCTTTTGGTGTTGGAATAGCCTCCACCTTTTCCTATTCTTAAATTCCCTCTAATTATTTTTCTTCCTAACCCTTTCCTTTAAGGTCCTGTAGTATCTTTGGTTGTACCTCCTCCTCTTGAGTTGTTCCATTTATGAGGTCTTATGATTCTTCAGTCTGTATTTCCTCCTAAGCTATCCCATTGGACCTTGCTTTTGTTTTTTCATCCTGGCTTGATACCTTTGTAGTTGGACTTCCACAAATGAAATCAAGAAAATTCTTTTTAATAAACTTCCAACTTGTACCTCATAATTCTTTCATTAGTTTTATGCTAAACTAGATTCTTCTCCAATTCCTTTGTAAAATATTCCTTTGCAACCTCCCACCATTCCTCAGATTTTGCTTCAAAGTAAATTGCAACAGAAATACATTCTTCAAATTTATTAATTCCAAATTTATCAAAACATTTTCTTTTCTTTATTTTCTTTAGTTAGTGCTTTCACCTGACTATTAAAAGCCTCTTGTTGTTTCTTATGAAAAAACAATGTTTCTGTCCACTTCCTGTTTGTGGTTTCCCAGATTTAAGCCTTCTACCTTAAATTTTATAATTTTTCATCTTGTGATTTTGTCGCAACCCTAAGCTTTGACTTGCGACCAAGGCAAGGGTTTGCAAAGGTGCGGGCCAAGAATAAAGCCCAAGAGTCACATTTCATGCTCTCGGGAGTGTTGGAGAGTGTGAGGGAATGAACCCCCACACCCCCAAATGAGCTCCCACTTTATGAGTTGGAGTCTTGATGGACTCTTGAATCTTCAAAAGGTAATTGCAGGGGTCAAAACTCATTAGATTGAAAAGTTCCTTATATCATTAAAATACTCTTGGAACCTAGATGTCTAAAATGAGCTTGCATGACCCATTTGGCTACTTAAAACATAAGTTATGGCCAAAAGAATGGCTGGGAGTCAAATTGTCAATTTGACTCCTGACCATAAAAGTCTATAATTGCCCTGATTTACTTGCATGTAGGTAACATGCCACATACCATTGGAAAGCTCTCGGCAAGGGCTACAACTTCTTTTTAGATCTCAGTTCAATCAGAGGTCTTCATAAAAAGTTATGGGCCTCCAAAGTCGGAAGAGTCCCAATTTCGAAAATTTCGAGACTCCCAACTTGGGAGTCCCAAGACAAAATGACATTTGGGTGAAAACCCCATGGCTAGGCATAGAGAATACTATAAGGGGGAAGGTGATGGCTTCCCCCAAGTCCAAACTATGATGAGTCTTGTGAATCTATGTTTGCTCATGGCTCGTTTGTGCACCAAAAGTGCTCTAACTACACACTAACCAACTTGTTTGGTTTGTGTAAGCCCGTGGGAATAATTGACTTGCTTGTCACTCTTCCTAGTCCCCATCCCAAAGCTCCAACATGCCCCTTTACCCCCAAAGTATTATGAACCCGGGAGCGTTCCCCAACTCCTTATCTTTCCATTGTTTTTCACCTTTTGGATTCGTAATTGAATCCATCAAGGTGTTTAGGGGTGCATCACATTTCAATCATGTTATGCTACCCTCGAGCTCCTCATTTTCATCCTACATTTTTTAAATGATTTTTTTTTTTTTTGTTTAACCTATGCCCTATTCTTCTTCCAAAGTTTTACATTATGCTTATACCCCTTCTAAAAATCTCTCTCCTTATCCAATTCCTCCTATAACATTGCCTTCTCCTTCTCCCCTGTAACCAATCTATTCTTCAGAGTCTTTACCTCCAAAGTCACATTCCCCATATTCAAACTCACAATTGCCATGGTCTGAAATAACTCGATTGCCTTATATGCTTTCATTACTTTTGCAACTACTTCCTCCATAGACTTTGGTGTACTTGTTTGTGTCATAAGATTTCTAAATCCTTCTATAGATGATCCCAACTTTTGTACATTCTTTTCCCCAATTCAAATTCAAATGGGACTCCTTCAAATTTTGGCCTACTAGGTGGTACTTGTAGTTCTGTTGGTCTAAACTCTTCAAAAGCAAATTGTGTCACCACTCTCTTTGTTTGTAGTTCAGTAGCTTATAGACCTTCTTATGTCTGCTATTATTGCTACTGTAAATGTTGTTGTAAATGTTGTAAATGTTTTGGATTTGCGATGGTCTCCATCCAATCTTTACATACATCCCCTTCGGAGTGCAGATGCTCCTCACCCTTTGGAAACCTTATGTCATATTCCCTCTTAACTCGTTAGCTCTACTCCCTTAGCCATCTTTCTGTGGAGATGTCATTTGTGGTATTACTACAATTTGTTTAACTGATTGTACTATTGTTGGCATTACCCTTACCATTATTGTCATTGCAAATGGTTCCATTCTACCCCTCATCATTTTATCTGCCCTCAAATTTGTGCTTTCTTGTTCCCTCATCATTCTTGAGCTTGAGGCTCTTCCCTCCTCAACTTTGTTCTTCCTCTTGAAAAGACTTCTTGGAGAGTCTATTACAACTTTCTTTCTGTTTTCTAGTGTTATCTGCATCTTTTCCCTAATTCTTTTAAACCTTGGCTGGTGGTTTATGTGGATTGTCCTTTTGATATACAAACAAATACTAAAAGATTTTTGCCAATACCAAGGCAGATTGACAGGTATCTTTCTTATCCTCTTTATTCTCCTTAACATACTTATACCACCTATCCAATTCACTACACAGACTATTGAATATAATCTATGCCCAATCTACCTTATGCCCCTTCTCTGCTCTCACCAATGTAATAACATTTTTGTTACTAAAATATTGTACCTTCTCCCTTTGATAAATGACAGATATAATGGCAAGATATCTAATACAGTATGGTAGACCTAGATTCTTTGCATTCCATTCATCTATAGAAGAATTTGCAAGTGCAAGTCTACAACTTTATAATGCCTAAACTGCTAATGACTCACTAATTTGTCCTTTCAATTCTCTACATACCCTTCCGCACACACTCCAAAAACATCTATAATCAGTTGTTTGCTGATTACATACACCTTATCCTTATGCCCAAAGTAGATATCTACGCCCTTGATCAAAAATGTGTTCAAAAATTCCAACATTACACTGGGCATTGGTGCTTCCCACCCCATCAAAAACAAAGGAACAAGCTTTGCTTTAAAAGCCCAATCTTCTTTTGCAGCAATATCCTTATAATTCTCCATATGTTTTACATGGTTGTCATAATTTTGTTTTGTCTATGTCCACATGAATTGCTTAGGGTCTAAAATTTTAATACCTTTCTCCAAAAATGTAGCTATGTCCAAAATTATGTGTCTTCTCTTCATTATTCCTTCTGCTTCATGCTACTCCATCTACATCACCCTTCGCTATGCTTTTGCCATTATTTGCACCTATGTGGCTTGTTGTACTTGCAATTGCACTTCTATGGATAACTATTCTTCCTTTGCAACAACGTTCTCTTCCCTTGCATTCTTTTGCACTATAAAATGATGTTCTTCAACTTCATTTTCTTCCAATTTTTCAATGCACACCGGATCTACTGATGTACCTCCTAGTCTTGTCTACTTTCTTACACACCAATGTTGTCTACTTCTGCACAAAAATTCAACTGCAAATGTTCTAGTTGTCTCTATGTCTTGAATTATTATCTATGTAAACTATATCTTCTCATTATATGCCTTCCCTTCTACACATTCTGAAGATGATGATGAATGTGGTGGCGACCTTACAACCAATAGCTGAATATTCAACACTCTTTTCCTTACTCTTCTCAACTCCTCTTCTACTTATGTTCTTTTCGATAATTCCACTTCCTCTACCTTCATCTGTGCTCACTCTTTTGCGCTTCCTTTTCCCTTGCTATTCACTATAGTTTTTCAATTGCATTATTCGCATTCTGTTATGAATTCCAAAACTTCGAAAACGAGCATAACTTCCAACAACAAATGTAAACTATTTTTGAGGAATACCCCCTTTTTTTCATCCTTGAACATCCCGCTTGTCACATTCATTTTTTCATCTGCTTGTCGTCTTTTAATTAACACATGATCCTTGAAATTAATATGGCCCATCATTACAAATTTATGTGTCCCTTGTACAGCCATGTGCAAGCACTTAGCATCATCATTATGAATGAACTTCGTAGATTTCATCTTCCGATTATTCCACATCCGTAATTTCCCTACATTATCTATACTGATTCCATTTCGTTCGCCTTATACACCTTCCGCTAAATGTGCCCATTTATCTACTAACTATGAAAACACATATGGTGATTGTACCAATTTTTCTATTGACTATGCCCACAATTCCAATGATTGTGTGAATACTCTTGATGACCGAGTGAATACTGTTGTTGATTCAGCTGATATGCTTGACATATCATCTTTAAATTTCTGCATCCCAAATCTCACACCATTGTAATTATTGCTCATCTATAGATCAAAAATAAAAACTATTTTCACCATTGATATGTGATCTGTTATTTATCTTCTTCATTCTTCATATGTGGTTTCTATATTTCACATCCTTCATCATTTTCCTTTGTGTCAAAATTCACCTCCTGAACTCCACCTACATTCTATTTCCAATATATTATCATTTGTTGTTTTTTTTTTTAAAAACTTCAGATTCCACATATTTATAAGGTTTGAGCTTATTCACATTGACCAATAGAAGCTTAGTTTCAAACTTCTCAATGGTCACCAATAACACAACGTTATTTGGCAACACATATTGTATTCTATATGGTCTAAACCATTTCCTAGTAAACTTCCTTAGGTGACTTATTACCCTTTGGAAACTACATAACATAATCACCAAAACTAAATTGTTTTTACATATTCTTTTGTTGACTCCATAATGCTATATTCCAATACTAAATTCCTATAGTTTTATAGCTTGCATTCTAGCTTCGTGCAACTTCTTGAACTATGTAATTTTGCTAGTTAAAACTCTCATTAGAATATTATCTCATTCATCTCCACCAGCAATTGGAATGATGTATTCTATGGGCATTAATGGATGTAATCCATACACTAATTGATATGGTGTATACCCTATTACTACTTTATATGTAGTTCTATATGAAAATAACACTATAGACATATGTTCATCCCAATCTATTATATTCTCACTAACTAACTTGGTCAATAATGTCCCAAGTACCTTGTTAATAGATTCACCCTACCCATTCCCTTGAGGATAATAAGTTGTAGAATCCACATGTTTCATCAAAAAATGATCTATCAAATACTTGATGGCATCATTAATAACATGAACTCCGTAATCTGTGACTATAGTCAAAGCACATCCAAACCCGGTTAATATGCACTCATACATGAATTTTATTGTGATTGCTATTGTATTAATTTTCGACACTCTTACTTCCACCCACTTAATAACATAGTCTGTGGCAACACAAATATATTTGTTTCCTATATATCTCCATGCTAGCTTAATTAGCCCTAGCAAAATCAAGTCCCCATTTCATAAATGGTTCCTCTTGAAAACTTGTGACTAGCTTTACAAGATTTTGAATTACCAATCCTCCTATTCTTTAACATGCATCACAAGATCTACAGTAATCATGCATATGCATGTACATAGTTAGCCACTAATATCTAGCATCCAATATCTTCCTCTGCATTATTTTAGTTGCAAAATGCCCTCCTAAAGGTCCTTCATGTAGTTCTTTCATCACCATCTATGCTTATGTTGTTGTCAAACATCGTCACAATCTATCGTCTTAGCCCATTTTGTACAATTCACCATTCTTTAATGTAAAAGTTATGCTTTCTTCACCAATTTCTACTTTTGTTGCACCAATAACATGCCCTTAATCTATCATGTTTTCAAAAATTCTTTTACATCATTTAGCCATTTAGGCCCTGTATAAAACAAACTTGCATCTGTGGTTTAATCAGACACACTTGTGGGTTTTATACTATTTAGTAATCTTGACAATGCATCTACAACTACATGAGTTTTGCTTGGCTTATATACTATTGTGAAATCATATTCAAGGAACAATAACAACCATCTAATTATTCTCCCTGAAACCTAAGGTTTGTTGATCAAATAGACCAATGCCATATGATCTACATAAAAGACAAACTTATTACCCAGCAAATGATGTTTGAACTTGTGCAAAGAAAAAACCATTGCTGAAGCTTTTCTCTTTGTTGTGCTATAATTTCATTGTGCTTTGTTCAAAAGCCTAGAAGCATACTATTGGTTGATCACTCTTCCTTATTATGTTCTAAGACAACATAGCCCCCATAATTAACAAGGATGCATATGTATGAACATGAAATTCCATTTGCCAATTTGGTGATATTAATATCAATGCTTCAATATACTTCTATTTAATCAATTCCTAGGCCTTTTGACATTCCTATGTCCAAATAAATGTCTATATTTCTAGTTAGTTTAGTGATAGGTGCCATAATAGCACAAAGTTTTTTATAAAACATTTGTAAAAACTATGCCATCCTATTGAATATTTGAATTTGTTAGGGATTCCTAGGTGGTGGCATGTTTACAATAGCTTATATTTTCTTTGGATTTGGTAGTTTCCTTTATTTGGAAATAATAAAACCCAAGATCATCCCTGAAAATACCACAAATGCACATTTGTTTAGATTCAAACTAATGCCATATTCTCTGCATTTTTGAAAACATAGTCTAAGTTTTTGCAAATGACTTTCCATGTTACTATACATTGTAAATTCATCTAGAAATATATTCATAAAATTGTCCAAATATTCTCTAAATTCTTTGTTCATGGCTCTTTAATATGTTGGAGGTCCATTTTTAACTCCAAACAACATCACCTTCCATATAAAAGCCCCTTGTAACAAATGTAGTCTTATATTTGTCCTCTAGAGCTATAAATATTTGATGATATCCTGAATATCCATCTAAGAAAGAATATGCCTCATACCTTGCTATTGTGTTCAACATTTCATTTGTGAAAGGTAGTGGGTATAGATCCTTCTTTGTGATTGCATTTAGTTTTTTGAAATCTATACAAATTTTCCACTTACCATTTTTATTGGGTACTAATACTATGGGTGACAACCATGTAGCTTCTTCTACATATTCAATGATTCTAGCTACTGACAATTTATCTATATTTTGTTTGATTATTGTAACATAGTTTGGATTTAATCTGTACATGGCCTGATGTGCTAGTGGTATAGTAGTGTCCAACTCAATTCTATGTCGTGCTAGCTCTGGTGAATCCCTTTTAGATTTTGTATGTCCATGCAAAAACATCTTTGAATTCCTTCAATAATTGTTCCACTTCCAACACCTTGTTTGTTTCCAGTTGTGCATTAATTTTCATCATTTGTGGTTCTACATTAATTCCTAGATCGAACTTAATCAATTGTTGATTTTTAATTAACGTCCATCTAGCTATTTACAATCCCTATGCTTTGATTTTTGTTGGAGTTTCATCCACTACAACACGTCAAGGTTGATGTCTATAGTATGTCTCTGGATACACCTTATCCTCCATAACTACTTATGGCTCATATCTATTGCTAGATATCTTCTTTTCTATGTTCTATACTTTAGAACCATGTTATGAAATACTAGTCTTCACATCTATATCCATGATCCCCACATTTGTGGTTTTCATAAATTGAATTATCTCAGGTAAACTAATTGTTCCTATGGAGAACAATTCTAGCTCTATAACAAAGATGATATCTTTTTCATTTATGATGCCATTATGATAATTGTAACATAATAACACTCTTGGTCTTTATACTTCACTTCCCCAATGCTTGGTAACTATAATTGTTCTCACTATCCCATTCCTTTGTATGGTAACAATGTTACTTCCCCAATCATGTGCCACTTTAACATCCCTCAACCATGGTCTCCCCAACAACATGGAATAACTAGAATCTACCACATTATTTTGAAGTATAGTAAACGTAGTTATGTAAGGAATGCCATGAACATATATTTATATATCTCCAATCAACCCCATTGGTTTTGTGGTTGTTTGATTTGCCATCCTCAAATTATATGGAATAGGTTTAAGCTTTAAAAGCCCCAACCTCAATCTCAACTGTTTTGTGATATATTAACTCCATAACCTCCATCCAACAACACATCCTCTATTGTATTCTTCCCAATTTGTACTTGGATAACTGCCATATGATTATTTATTATTATAATAGTTGTCCTTACTTTTGGTACTTAAGAACCAACTTGTTTCTTTATGCTACTTCCTGAAATTTTTGTGCATCCACATGAGTAGTATTTGGCATACTCGGCCAAGTTGTGTTCCATCCTTCCATGGATGTGGATGGCCTTTCTATCTGGGTTTGTGTTTTCTAAATTTGTTGAATTGTCTCCACCATTAATTGTTTCAACCGCTCTTCTTTCTCCCAGTTAGCACATTTTTTTTTTCTTGGCTCTCTATCCTTGAACACATGTTCTTCAATTACTTTACTTTTTATGGTAACATTAACATCACCACATTCGCATTCGTGACTGTTTGTGTCTTAACAATAGGTTGAACCTCTATTATCATCATAGATTTCGCATGAAACATTTTTTACAACTCAACAAACTTTGGACAATTTATCATTTTATGTCCATTCAAACCATAGATGTGACATGCATATGAAGATGTTTTATGTGTTTTTTTAACTTGGTTGTGTTGCCTCTATGGTTGCCATTATGGTTTTTTTTTTTTTTAAAAACATGTTTCCACATTGTGATTTGTCATCCCACAATTTGTGCAATGTTTATCAATCTTCCCTATATTACTTTGTGTTTTTGTTGGGATTGCCCATCTGATATAATATGGTACTAATAATGCATTCCTTGCTTTTGCAGTAGTCATACCTTCTTCACATAACATTGTCACCTCCTTATGTTATGGTGTTTGACCATTTCATCCCTATAATTGCAATTCTGAAGTATGATTGCAAATCCACTTTAAACATAGTAGTTAAAAAAATATTTATGGTTAGTACTAGTAAACCATGAACCAACTTCTAAATTCATTCATAATAAACCTCCACCATTTCAATCTCCTCTTGCTTCATGTTTTTTAATTGCATGTATATTTGTTCATCATTTTGAGGCCTTCGATGACATTCGCAAAATGCTTGTGTAAACTCCGAAAAAATACAATTAGGAAATTTTGACATGTAATTATGGCATTAGTCCGATGTAGTATCTTTTAGCATATAGCTAAACGCATTGATAATATACTATTCAAAAGTCTCTGCATTTGCTTTTACTACAAAATTGAACATTCTGACATGAACATTTGGATCAACATCTTTTTAAAAATTAAGATACTTGATAGCTACCATGTTTGGCCTAACATAATGGCCATCTCTATGATCAAAAATTGGTGTAATTACAATAATTAGTTCTTGGTATCCTCCTTTTGGATGCATGGCATTTTCATTTCTATACCCTCCAATAGCCATTGAGCTCATTAGTGGTCAATCTGCAGTTTTGTTCACATGAATAGTCGTTATCAAATTAGTAAACACCATTTGAAGTATGCCAACAACTCCAATATTGGCTTCTAGTAATGCTAAACTTTAACTCAAATTCCTTACTGTGGAAACTCCACTTGATCCACTACCCAATTTTGTTGTAGATCCAATTAGTACTCCCCTTCTAACAACATTTATGTTGGGTGCAACAACTATTTCCATTCCTATGGTTATTATAACTACACCAAGTGATTGAGTAATTCCTACTCCAACATGTTATTTCTAGGTTCCAACAATTGCCGCTTCTAACACTATTGGTGGAGCTGTGTTGGCGCAAGATTGACAATGTTATAGTTTGCAGTTACCCATTAGTATCCACTATGGTGCAGTATGTGGATGTGAATACCCCTCTGGTTCTTTACTCCTAATATGAATAGATGGATGAATATATCGATTTTGTGGTCCCAATTGGCTTCCCAACTCCATGTTTCTAAATCTTTTTGGACTACAAGAATTATTTATTCTTGTTCTTGTGGTTGATCCATTAATGCTCTTGCCACATTTTGTAACTCCACATGCCTAACAATATTTGATCTGATGTGAAAAGGCACAAAAGGACAATCCATGATTGCACATCCTTTTTCTTCACAAAATGCACATTCTTGAAAGTAACATGATCATTTCTGAATCCACAAATTCATGATATTGTGTTTTTGATGTGTGCCTTGTTTGATCCAACTCTGGATTCCCTTGATGTGAATATGATTATAATACTTCATTCAACACATTCACTTGTGCTTTTACATACTTAGATGATTGCGGGTAATTTTCCTTAGTCTCTTCAAACACATCAACATTAGTGTTTTCATCCACCTCCCAGTGTTCCACTGATTCATAGTAATCTAGAGATGTAGACTAATACACAAACCTGGGTTGTATACTTGCTATAACACCCTTCCTTTGATTAGTCACCGATTTTGGACTTAAAATTTCATGTGGTTGATCAGGTACTACAAAAGTCCCTGCTCCATCTTGATCTCTACAACTTTGAACCACAGATCGCGATTGAGAAATATATTACATCTGCTCATTCAAATGAGTAGTCGATTACCTCTCTCTCCATGTAATCAACTACATGGTCTAAAACTATGCCTTTTCTGAAGACCCCTAGTCCATACATCTCGCCATACCACTTCTTGTGGTAGAAATGACATGTGCCTCGCAAACTTTTCTTCTGTTTTCAAAACTTGCCTATCCAACATCAAATTCTGATATGGGGTTTTTGTAAGCCCTACATATTCCTTTCCATTTTCAAAATTATCTTTTGTCTAACTTTCAATAACTTGTCAATTTGCCTCCAAGTCCAATTGTCACTATAAACTCTACATCACCATTCAATTGATTTTGTTTCACAATTCTTCATGTTCAAAATCTATAGATCATTCTATAGTCCTTACGGCATCAACCGCGTAAACCTCTAATACTTTTTAACATACCCCTTAAAATTTTGAATTGAAAAAAACAACATTATTCATCTAAACATTTTCATCTATAGTATACAACAAAATTTGTAAAAAAATTTCCCACTATTGAAAGAAAGAATAGAAAAAAAAATTCCCTACAAGATGGTCGCCAAATGGTAGAAGTGAAATTTTAATTCTTGCATAATATTTCACAATATTATAATAACAGATTTGCATTTCACATGCATATGTTCACTATTTTTGTGTTAAGTTTCAACAAACCTAACAGTATCATTCATTCTAACATCAAATTCATGGTTATTGCATATAACTAGATTCTGCACTTCATAATACATTGTAAAAAACTCCATAAACAATATTACAATTCATTTCATCATAATATGACACTACAAAAAAATCACACAAAATATGAACATAGAATTCAATATAGAAGTCTGTGCTTCTCTGTATTATTGAAAACATGAATCCAAATTACAGCATAATCCAATGTTTTGTTGAAAAAAATCCTAAACAACACTTAAAATTTGTGCTATATCAAAACAAAGTTTATGGTTTTCTATTACAAATACCTCCAACTCCTCATATTCTTCTCTAAAACTCCATGTCTCATCTTCTCCTCTCTTTCCTTCTTGTTCTTTAAAACTTTCCCCTTTTGAACTATCCCAAGTCACATCATCATGACCCAAACAACAAAAATTCAAAATTCAAACTAACAAAGTTCCCTTATTAGTCCTTATCCTAACTACCTTGTTCATCCAAAATCACATACTCATCCTACCCCCTTAATAGTGGAATGTCATAGTTGTTATAGTGATTAATTATATTACTCTCACTTTCTAGGAGTAAAAAATAACTTGCACATGTACCTTTGATCTCCCAATAGTTGTATTGACCCATGCACATTGCAATGTCATAGGTTTTTTTGTTCCAAACAAGGTGGGTGGTGGAGATTGGCGAGTAGTTGTGTAAAAAGAAGCACGAGCTTGATGGATGTAGGCTAAAGTTGTGAACTTGATGATTGGGACACACATAAATGGGGTGTTCATGGACATGCAAGTAGCTTGTGTAGTAAAAGGGCTATGCAAGGGATGTTGAAGAAGGGGAGGAAATGTTGGTAGCAAAAGTGGAGTGAGTGGATGCCATTGTTCACATTGAGGCATTAAAAATGATGGAGAAGCTTTTGTAGAGCTTGACGAAATTCTTTGCTAGGTCTTTCGGATGTACAACAAAACATTGCCTTATTTTTATGATGTTGTTCCCTAAACCCTCCCAACACTTCCCTAACCATGGCTACTTCATGACCTAATTATTTGGACCTCTTGAATGCCACAACAATGGCGTCCTTTCTCATGTTTTTGAATTTCTTCCCTTATAATTTGCCACAAGTTTTTTTTGTTTTTTTGTTTTTTGTGGGTCTTTATAGTGTGCATAATTTCCTTTCTTCCCTTCTGTCCTATTTCCTCTCTTGGTTGCTATTTGTCTCTAAAAAACCAACCTCTTTTCTTCCCATTCCAGAAACTACCACCCTTCTTCCCAAAATTTTCACCTACCTTATTATTTGTCCTTTTTTTTTAGTATTTCCTTTTCCTCTTTCCAACACACTAAACCACTAATTTTTTCATTCTCTCTATTTTTTTCCTCCTCCAATTTCTCCTATGCTCTCAAAGCTCCTCCCCCTTTGAAAGGTCCTCCCCTTTCATTTTCAACAATCATCATTACCCCACATTTTATTTTATTATGTTTTCAAGTTGGATGACGAGTGGTCTTTTTCATCCCCCCTTTAGATAAAATGTGGTTGGGAATTGCCATGTTCCCACCTTCCCTCTTATCCTCCAATATGGGATGTATGCAACACTCCTATAGTAGATAACCCTAATTCTTGTATTTTTTTTGTTTTTACTTTATTGTTTAGGTTTGCCCTACTATCTAGGTCTACCTTACTTTATGGGCTTGTTGTACCTTCCAAATCTTTAAGTACTTAGACTAAGGCCAAGGTAAGATCTTCCCTATTAGTGGTAATCCCATCTCTAAAGGTAAATCCTTTACATGGTTCCTTCCCACTTTGTTTGGATGGGTCAGCTACCTTCTCCATTAATGTAAAATTGGATTGAAGGGTGTTATCTATTTTTTCTCTTTGGCTATTGTCTCCTTCATATCCATTTTCATTGCATCCAAAAAATCATGCAAGGATTATTCTAAAAACTCATGTGCTTCTACTGTACCCTCCTTCTTTGCCCTTTTAAATTCTAATACTAGTCCTTTGGTATTATTGTCATAGGGAAAATAGAGTTTCAACTTGTTAACATTGACCAACACGAGACTTGGGTCAAATTTGTCCTTGTTAACCAACAAAACTATGTTATTTGGAAGGTAATATTGCACATGGTAAAGCCCATACCAGCAACACTTGAATTTACTCGAGTGTTTTTTACACCCTTTAAAAACCACAATACATAATCTCCCAATTTGAATGATTTGGAATGGTAATGGTTCAAAACCACAATGCTCATCTCCATGTCTACTGGTACCTTGTGCTCTCACTTGTTTCAATTATGATATCTTCCAATTTCTACAATTTAATTATTATACTAATTAGTATTGTTGGTGACAGTAGTAATACCTTCATGTGTGATAGTAGGTACTAAGTACTTTGTAAACATTAGTAGGTATAATCCATACAATAGCTAGAATGGAATGTACCATGTACTACCTTAGAGGCAATATGGTAGGTGAGCAACATTGTTCCCAAGTGTTCATTCCAATCATTTATTTTCTCATTAACCAATTTGGTTAACATTGTGCCGATCACCTTGTTACTGGACTCTACTTGCCCATTATTTTGAAGGTAATAAGTTGTGCAAGTAGTGTGGCGAAAAAAATGGTTCACCAAGTGGGAAATGGTGTCATTGGTGAAGTGTACTCCTTGGTCCAACACAAGTGTGAGAAGGCACCCAAATATGGTCAAGATGCATTCATTCATATAAATTTTTTGTTGTGATTAACTACCATTGTGTTGGAGTGTCACACCTTTGTTTCCACCCATTTGGTTGTGTAATTAGTCACTACAAGAAGGTATTTGTTTATGGTGTGCCTCCCCACTAGTTTTACAAGTCCAATAAATTCCAACCCCCAATTCATGAATGGGTATAACAGTAATGTCGTTAGTAATGTGGCCATAATAGTGAAGGTTAAATTTCATGTTTTCTAACATTTGTCACATGACCTATAAAAATGCATCTTTATGGATAATAGGTCACCAATACCTTGCATCCAAATTTGTTTTAATTGTAATATATGTAAAAAATGACCTCCACCCACTCCTTTGTGTAGTTATCACATTTTGGTAGTAGCCTCTTTAGGGTGTAGACAAATTGTAGTACTGTGTCTTGACCCAAATAGTGAAACTTATTGTCTATTAGGGTAAATGTCAATTTAATGCAATGCACCTTTTATACTCTAGAGGGTAATTGTCAAGACCCTTATGTGAAGGTACCTTTGAATGTTAGTTAGCCAATCAAGTTGTATTGCAATAGGGGGGCATTTGGGTGAGAACACACTGCACCCCCCAAAAATTGTAGTCATAAAAATAGAAATTATGCATTTGGTTTTTTTTGGTACATATAAACATCACATCTTGGATTAGTTTTGTTCATTTCAAGTATATATCATTAGCTTTAGACTTAAACTAGTTTATTTAAAAAGAAACTTCAATAAACATTTACAAACTTGAACATATCAAATATATTTGTGTCGAAATAAATATGTCACAAAGTATGAAATATTACAAATATACTTCAAAACTAAGGTTATGGGTGGAGTTTTGTAGTGAATTTTTTGTGGTGAATGATATTGATATGCAACAACTAAATTAAAAACCATTTAAAAGTTAAAAAATTTGGTTGAAAATCCATTCAAGAAATACGTTTTTCTTGCACTTTTTAAGCAATAAATGCTCTTACTTTTACTTTTGGGAAAAAAACATTACTTTGAGAAAAATGAAAAGATCTTATAAGTGTGCATTGTATTATTTTTCATTTTTCTTTGGTTTAGTAATGTCTCATGCACCAAAAACATGGGGCCTTATTGCCATTGAAAAAATGTACATTATATACTTTATGCACATTGATTTTATCCAATGTTTTTTAGTTGACCATTGTATGAAACTTAACTTTGATTCAAAATGAGCTTTGAGTTTTAAAATGTTGTTATGCAAATTCTAAACTTTTGTTTTTATGTTTAGGATTTTCAAAAGATGCCATCAAGATTTCAACTTACTACATACCTATCATATTTGTTATGCATCACTTTTTTGGGTGAAAAGTGGTGAAAAGTGGCTCACCCATAGTGTGCTTTCACCCATCTACCATCTAGTTAAATACCTTAATGACTTTGTTGTGCGAGGTAAACGAGACAATGTAGTTGCCATATAATGTGTTTGCCCTGGTTTATATATGACAGTAAAATCATACTTTAAAAAAAGTTGTAACAACCACCTTGTTATCTTGTCAAAGAGTTGTGGTTTGTTGACCAGGTAGGTCAACACTATATGGTCCACATAAAAAATGAATTTGTTACCAATAAGGTAATGATGAAACTTATGTAGTGCGTACATCATGGTAAATGCCCCTTTTTGGTCATCATATAATTTCTTTCAATGGAACATGACAACTTTGATGCATAGGTTATAGGTTGATCACACTTGTTGTCCAAGTTTTGGGCCAACATTGCCCCTATCACCAAGTTGGAGGCATCCATGAGAACATGGAAATCATTCTCCCAATTGGGAAGAATTAATATTGGAGCCTCCACTTACACTTAATGGTCTCCCATGCTTATTGGCACTCCCTTGTCCAAACAAAGTCCTTTGATTTCTGCATTAATTTAATGATTGGTACCATAATGAATGCAAAATTCTTCACAAAACATCGATAGAATTGGGCCAAACCATTAAATATTTGTATGTCATGAAAATTCTTGGGTATGGGCATCTTCACTATGGCATGTACCTTTTTTGGATTTGGTAGCTTTCTTTCTTTGGAGATGATAGACCTTAGAATCAACCTCAAAAATACCATGAAGGTACATTTTTTTGAGGTTGAAACTTATCCCATATTTTCAACATTTTTCAAAACGTCGTCATAATTTGGGCATATAGGTGTCAAAATTATTAAATATGGTGAAGTCATCCAAAATAACTTCATGAAATCATCCAAATAATCTTTGAAAGCTACCCACTACTCTTTGGTATGTAGGAGGCACATTTTTGAGACCAAATGACATGACCACCCAAACAAATGTTCCCCAATATGTGATGAAAGCCATATTGTATCAATTTTTAGGGGCAATTCAGATTTGATGGTAGTTGGAAAACCCATAAAAAAACTAATAGATTTTGTGTCCTATTACCTTGTCCAAGACTTCATCCATGAAGGGTAATGGGTATGGGTTTTTTTTGGTGGCAGGATTTAACTTCCAAAAATCAATGCAAATCCATAATTTTCCATTTTTCTTTGGGACCACCAATCGACAATAACCAAGTAACATGTTCCATTGACTCAATAAATCTAACTACCAACAACTTGTCAAGATATTGCTTGACCACCACCACATGATTTGGATTCATATGATAACATGTTTGGTGCAAGGGAGGAATCGTAATGTCAAACTCAATTTGTGTTTCGTAATATGCAATGGAATACCCCTTAGTTCCTTGTAATTCCAAGCGAACACAAATTTGTGAATTCCTTCAACAACTCCTTTTCTATTGTAGCTACCATTTCTTTCAAATTAACATTCAATTTCAAATATTTTGAATCCTTTATCATCTCCATGTTAATATTTTTTATTTGGATATCTTGGGACAAAATCCACTCAACAATTTGAAAAGTCTTTGCCTTTTCCATGGCAAGGGTCTCATCTACCATGACCGTCCCTAGTTCATGCTTGAATTAAATTTGTGGTTCATCTATGATTTGATTAAGTAGTGTAATCATCCCAATAAAGAACATATATGGTTTGGAAGTTAGTAAAATCGCCTTTTCCTCATCTATCATCCTTCCACAAAGTTATAACTGACTATTATCTAGGGTCTTTTGATGTTACCACTCAAATATTTTGAAATAAAATTAGTCTTAACAATACCATAACCTTCAATGGTTACCATATTGGTCCTCCAATCATTAATTATTTTGGTGTCCCTTAACCATGGGTGTCATAGTAACATTAAGTAAGTAGGATCTACCACCACTAGTAGAAAACCCCCCCTTTTTCAACTACGTTTTCCTACTTACAATTATAGTTGAGAATGACCCTTTCAATTACAATTTTTTTTTTCAACTACTAACCACAAGAGTCGAAAAATACAAGTTGAAAATGAAATTGTGGTCAAAAGTGATGACCATGTGTTAGCACCACAACAATAGCCACTTTTGACCATTTCAATTGGAAATGATTTCACCATTATAGTCGAAAATTGTTATTGATTTTAATTTCCCACTGGATGAATTTCATTTGGTAACAAATCACGACATCATCAAAATTTGAGTTCAAATTCAACTATGGACAAAACCCTCCCTTGGATTTTGTCAAGCTCTAAACCATTAAATGACTGTTCACTAGTTGTTTTACCCTAGCTTACAACTAAACTATTTATCCCATAGCACTTTAGATTACTAAAATTGAACAAGAAATGAAAAAAGTATTGACTTTGAAAGTTGTAGGTGTCTAAAAGGAAAAAAATGAATTTTGTATCTTGAAAAAATGTGTTTTGTATTTTTTAATCTTTTTCTTCATTACTCCTTTATTTGTCTATGCAGTTCAAAGGTGAATTGTAAAGTTTAATTTAGTGATCCCATAAAGTTTTAAATCACTCGAAATGAAGAAAAGATGAAAAATTTATGAATAAATGTTTGGTACACCCTCCATTAGTCATGGGCAATTCTACCTTAATTGTAACCAGTTTACAACCTAACTAGTTGTAACCCAATTACAAGTGAATCACAACGACTTACTAACAACTACCTAACAACCTGCTTACTTAATTAGTACTACCTAATTACTTCCCTAGCCTAATTTACTACCAATTAACTTAATTTATTAAACTTATCAATCAACCTAACCTACTAATTGATGTGGCATATGTGGCACCTAGTTGGGCTAAAGTTAAACAAGGTGGCACCTAGGAGTACCTATCTAAAACCTAACAAAAGTAGCCTAGGGGTTTAATAGTTTTTAGCCTATATGTGGCACCTAAGTTGGGCTTAAAGTTAAAGACAATGCCACTTAAGCCTAGACCACCTAATACTTATTTAATAATTAACATAGGTAGCCTAGAGACTTAATTTAATTAGTAATAGTTTTAAAATACCTATTATGTAGGTACCTAAAGTAGGTACTAACTACCTAGCTAGTTAGTAACTAATTGGTAGGTACTTAGTAACTAACTAAACCTTAACCTTAAACCTTAACTACTTACTAACTAAGTACTTAGCTACCTTGTACTTTAGGTACCTACTAACTAAATAAGTAACTAGGTAGGTACTAGGTATTTAGTAAGTGCTTAGTATGGTACCTATATGTACATAGTAGGTAGGTATTTAATTACCAGTATTTAACCTTATTAGTAGTTTATAATAACTAATAATAGGTAATAATTTTAATTTTCAAATGTTATTGCAATTAATTCTAAGCTAGGTTAGTAACTTTTTTATAATTATAATAATTAACAATGATTAATATTATTATAGTATGATCCTAACTTAGGTGAATAATTAATAATTAACCACCTAAGGTATGCACCTAGGTTAAATGATCTAAACCATGCCTAGGTTTAGATCACTTAATATTTATCCAATACTTAGCATAAGTAAGCTGGAGACTTAATACCTAGCTAAGTACTTTTATAGCTAACTAATAACTACCAAGTAGGTATCTAGTAACTAACTTAAATGTTAACCTTAGTGGCTACCTACCTAATTAACAGCTACCTATTAACTGCCTATTAAGGAGTTAGCTATCTAATACTATATAGATATACATTAACTATATACCTAACTACTAATTAGGTGAGTAGCTAAGTAGGTACTAGGTATTTAACAAACACCCAATATTTTAATAAATAATTATTTTATATCTAATTAATTAATTAATTCACAAATTAATCATTATTTTCAATGTATTTAATTATTTGGAAATTACTTATAAAATAACATAATTTTATATTTATTAAATTATATAATTTATAAAAAAACCTCTAAAAATAAACCTTTTAAATTGTTAATGATCAACTGATTCAATAAAAAATAATTAGATTTCAAATTACTATCTAACAAAATAAACTATTATATAATTGGTAATTCTTTAATATTAACTAAAAATTATTAAATCTCTATCTTATTAAATCAATTTGTAGAAAAAAATCCGTTTTAATTCATCAATAATATTAGTTAAATAATTTAACTCGTGAATCATTAATTTTCTTAATTTTATATCTAAGTATTAATTTATTAATATTTATTAATTTTTAACCATAATATTTTATTAATAAAAATTAATTATCACATAGTTTAATAAATATTAAATGAATAGTTTATTTATAAATATCAACTAATAAAAATAATAAATATTATGTATATAGACATGAGATCTGAGCATGCATGAATAAAAGAGCTCCTAAAAAAAACTCGACAAGTTTTCAAATGACACCTCTCTCCTTGCTACCAAACCCATGGAGCTCTGACCTTTGAGCTTTGTGGTTATAAACTTCTTATTTCTTTGGTGAAAAATAAATTGGCAACTCAGACCCATTAGATTTAGAAGGTAGCCGAGATCATCACGCATTGGGGCACTTTTGGTGTCAAAAGTTTCTTCAACTGGACAAAATAAAAGAATTATTTCTTTTTGTGCCCCTTTCCTAGATTGAATTTTCAAGCATGATAGGGCATGGATGCATGTAGTCCGACAAGGTGTAGAAAAATAAAGAAAAAAAATAAAAACAATTATGTGAAACCCTTTAATGTTGGATATTGTTTGTGTGGCTATCTTTAGAAAAACGGTGTTTGAGTGGATCAAAAAACAACAAATTTAAAAAGTTGAATAAAATGGAAAAAAAAATTCGTACCTTTATAAAATAGAGGCTTATTGTATAAATTAGGCAAATTAATAACATGGGGAAAAAATGCAATTTGATTTTCTTAATAACAATAATGGTGTTAAACACAAAAAGGTTGAAAGAGTGAATGAAAGTAAAAAATAACTTGAACTGGTGTAGGCAATGTGAAGTGTCATGGGTTGTTTCATATTATTTTTGTTCTTAATGGGCACATGCCTTTTAGTGGTGAACAATTAGTGATCGGATTGGCACATACCTCTTGGTGGGTCTATGGGATTTAATTTAACATTCTATATGGTTTAGATGTTACAGAGCTTCAATATATTTCATATTAAGGAAATATGAAAAATGACTTTAAATTGTGACGTGAACATTTCATTTGTGGATTTGTTTTGAAAGAAATCAACATAAATTGTTTTGACCCTATTTCTTTTGTTCAATTTTCAACAAAAATAACATTTGTTGGCAACATTCAAGATAAATTTCATTTATTTTTTCATCCATAAAGATCATTCACCCATGGTCATGTGGAAAAATATTCCTCCATGTCAACAAAGATTATGTCCTATGTGTCACAAAATATTTTCCTAATATTCTATCGACATGGATAGAATATTCTAAAAAAGATTTTGTCCTACTTATGCATTCATGCTTGCTTGTTCATGTTCATGGACTAACATCCTTCTTCCCCATGTGTTCCTACCATTTAACTTCTACCACCCATCAACAAAATTCTTCAAGTGGTAATGATAATTAGTGACATGGAACATTCAAAACAACCATTCAACCTTTGGCAAAAAACTAGACGTATTTCAAAGGTTTAAACCTTTCATTGACCCCGATAGAATGTATGCCATTCGAACCATTGTTTTAAACACCTAATAAAGATTGAAACCTCGAAAAAAACATAGCATTGTGGAAAAACAATTCAAGTATTACAACCAAATAAGAATATAATCCAACTTCATTTCATGCACAAGCCAATTTTGTCTAAACATACACTCCTATAATACACATGTCTATGACATTCAATGATCTAGTGAATAGTGCAATACCATAATGAAAAGAAAAATATAAGTGTCACCAAAAAAAGTTTGAAGATGTTGTCTATAATTACTTTATACAGTCCTCATAGCTTTTCAATTAATGAAAACAAGTGTCCATTGTGTCCTTGGAAATTGATGAACTACTAACAATGTTATACCCTGGTGAGGTCAACAATAAGGTTTTATAAATTAATGGACGGTGTAAAGTCTTTGCCACAGTTGACTTCCCATAAATTATATTACAACCAACAAGCAATAAATTACACTACAATTTTCTTTGTGGTGGTTGTTTGTTTCATTTCAAAACCTTTACATACGTTGTCAAAAAATTTAAATAGGACTATCCCTTTATCTTATTGTGCTCTGACTACAAATATGTTAGATTTTACCTTCACCATATAGTGTCCTATCCTTCACATTTCTTGTTCATTTACCCTTTCTTTCCCCACCTTCTCTTGTTTCTCTTAAGCAATGGATGTCAAGATCAAACTTCATTTGCACCACTCCATAGAATGTGGAATTGAAATGTGGAAAAACCAGAGGCCTAACATTTACCTTTTGGGTGATGGATGCCACTTGGTGTTTGTGCATCCTTACTATTACCTCTTGGTGTAGTGGATGTTGCAACATTTTGGATCTTCTCATGACACTAGACTTTCATTTGGTTCTAGTATTGTAGACATAGGGGGCAATGTTTGCCAACCTTGCACTGGATTCAACAGGTTTGTAACAATCCTTTCATGTGGTAAGAAATTGTGCTAATCAATGCCTATTATGTTTTTCATTGCACCTCCGATCATATTCCACATTTCTATTTTTTACTTCACTTGGACTTTATGGAAGGGTTTGAAAAACTTTGATTCTGATTTGGAGTTCTCTTTTTCTTCTATTTCATAAAGTATTTGAATGCATTTGAAGGTTTCCCATATAACTTTGTTCATTTTCAAAAATTTTGGTTGCTTCAGTACTATGATAATTTCACTTCTTACACATGGTGACATAGTTCAATTCGTTATTTTCCTGCATTTTGTTGTCTCACAAAAACAATGATAAGGCAATTTGCCCAACCTTTTTCAATTCGTTGGTTGGGGGTTCAAAATATACACATGGGAATTGTGCTAATTTCAAATTTGATTACAAATATAATCCTTTGCAACCCTTACCAATTGACCTTGTTGAAACTATAGCTTAAACCATGGGATTTAGTGTTTGATATGTGTGCCAATTGAAACTCGTTAAGCCACATTCTCCATTCAAATATAGTTCAAGATGTTGTTAACAAAAGCTACAATGTTTTCCCCATGTGTTCCTAACTTCCAAGGAAAAAAATACAATAACAACAAAGGGAACACTTTTTACATCACACTTTTTGTGGAGAAAATCGAATTAAAAAAAAATAGGGTGCAGGTAAACTTTGTTCAAATTCATTGGCAATTGGAAGGGATTGTCATCAATGAATCCTTCTCTTATAGTTTAGTACCATGACATCATGTTTGCATGCATTATACATTCCATCCAAAGAAGTTGCCACACCAACACCACATCAACTATGTGCAACATATGTAGTGCCATGTCATCGAGGCCATGGGCAACAATCTGCCACATAATGTCCATGTCATTTATGTCACATCATGGGACTGCCATGGTGTGTCCACATCATGTTTTCCATGTCATCACCTTGCCACATGTGTGCCATGTCAACACCATGTCATCAATTTGCCACATTAATGCCACATTAGTGTTGCATGCTAGTAAGTAATCCTAATTATCTGAAAATGTGCGAGTGTGCACACCCCACACCC
>Ga0116229_10002666_pt1 | contig 28964 bp, 15 predicted proteins | sample S1TSphgellanicum_3_FD_87313 | JGI IMG/M metagenome (GOLD analysis project Ga0116229, IMG submission 87313) | Host-associated microbial communities from peat moss isolated from Minnesota, USA - S1T2_Fc - Sphagnum magellanicum MG | ecosystem: Host-associated > Plants > Peat moss > Unclassified...
ACACGATAAAACAGTTCTTGGTAGCCATAAAGTTAAAGATAGGTGGAGGAAAAATAAATAACTAAACAAGACAAACAACAAAATAAAGAATAAAAAGATAACAGCTGTTTAAATACGAGATTCTTCATACAGAAACACAAGAAAAAGAAGGAAAAAAAAAAAAAAAAAAAAAAAAAAAAAATGGGGAGGGGTGGGGGGGGGGGGGGGGGGGGGGGGGGGGGGGGGGGGGGGGGGGGTATCTACCATTGAACATAACCAATATTGCTATGGAATTTCTTATATCTTTTGCATACCAACCTATTATTGGATCAAATCTTTTGAAAAGGTTCATACTAGCCCCATCATAAATTGGCAAAGAATATCTTGTAAATGCAAGTTGCAGCTCAAATGTGAGCAATGGTCATTCATGCCCCACCACATGCATGACATCGACCTCGCCAAAATGAGCTTACACATCATTGAACTTCATACAAAGTAAGGTATTTCTAGAGAGAATTGACATTCAAAGGGTTGTTCGTTTAATTGCCTAATAATAAACATGCAATTGAACTATTGAGATGGTAATAAAAGTCAAAATGAAGGCAAAGATCATCATTCAATTGATGAAGAGATTAAAATCGAAAGTCTACTAGGACAAAAACATTTGCAAGTCCCTACCCATGATCACCAATTTAAATGTTGCAAAATATTACAATGTTCATCATCATCAAGGCTTGATCAACTCCATGCAAAGCTCTACCAATATTGAATACATGTGCAATGGAGGAGACAAGATATTACCCAAAAAGAAGCTCCATGAAGAAGGTCATATCCTAATATCAAAGAAGAAATTTAATTGCGAACAGGAAGCCACATAAAAAAAAGAAGATTTCTTCTTCTTTGTTTCTTCATGCATTGCAATAACAAAACAAATTTATTTAACAAGTTCCTTAATTCCTTCTTTTATCACAACCAAAAGAAAATAAAAAAATTTAATTCTTCTTTGGTCCTTAGTGTGTTGCAACAACAAAACAAATTTAATGAGTTCCTTTGCTCCTCTGCAAATCAACAACAGAAAAGAAGGAAAAAAAAAGAGAAGATTTCCTCTTTGCTCATTTGCACATTGCAAGAAAAATAAAATAAATCAATGAGCTCCTTCTTTTTGTTGATGAGAAAAAGCATGTGAAGAAAAAAACATGTAGCAAGGCTATTGGTGATGATGGCAAAGGAAGCATCGTTATTGGAGTGGGGAGCATTAAAAGGTTGGATTGGCCAAAAAAAAATGTTGATAGTAGAGTTGGAGTGGGATGTTAACCAATAATTTTTTGTCAAAATGCCATTGATGGGCTTGATGCGGTATTGCATTGGAGATGTTCTAAGGTTGATTATTGGCTTGTATGAAACTTGTGTCAATTAATGCTAGCCATTATTGTTTTCTGAAGAGAATTTTCAATCCTAATTTTGGCATCAATGTTTTTGTGAGGTTCTTCAAATGTAGGTTTGAGCCTAGTTATTCAAATTTATTAACCATGAAGTTTCAATTTTGGGACAAAATTCAAATTCAAAAACCTTTAGGTTTAATTTCAAAAATTGGTCCAATTCCATGTACACATTACACATTGTATCAATGATTTTTTTTTGGGATTTTTGATATTGTTCAGTTGGTGACCATTGGTTTAAGGAGCATGGTTTTACATGGCAATTTCCAAAAGCCATGTGTTGTTCACATGAATATGTGTAATTTTGGGTTCCAGCAACATGGCGATTGTTTAGACAAAAATTTCAACATGCATGGCGATGTTCATTTGGGATGGACATTGATAGAAGCAAATGCGATGTTTATTTGAGATGGATAAAAGCAAATGTGAACAATGAGTTAGGGTTTAAGATTCATGCTGCACTCCTTAGGGTTAAGGTTTCATTTTGTTGTTGCTACCCACCACCCTCTCTGCTTTCCAAGGGAATTGAACCTTAATCCATAAATGGATTTTGCCATAACAAAGGAAGGTGAACTTGCAAAACAAAACACATAAGTATCAAAATCCTTATCTACAAACAAAATTGATGAACCAAAGAGTCCCATATTGCATACACAACTTATAGCTCCAACCCATAGCGAGATTTCTTTTCACTCCATTTAGTGATAACTATGTAGAATGGGAAATTTTGGAATGTAAAGAGTTCTTATGGACACATTCTCACAACAAAATCAAGATGGGTTGTTAGTTGATTTTTCAACTTTGCACTAGTAAACATTTTGGGTTTTGTAACTATTGTTTGTAACTAAAATTCAGTTGCATGCGAGACATGGAATTGCAAATTTGTGTAGTTGCTTAAAACAAATTGCACATGACATTCAGTTGCATGTGACACATGCAATTGCAAATTTGTGTAGTTGCATAAGACAAGTTGCACATGACATTCAATTGCATGTGACACATGCAATTGCAAATTTGTGTAATTGCCTAAAACAAGTTGCACATGACATTCAATTGCATGTGACACATGTAATTGCAAATTTATGTAATTGCCTAAGACAAATTGCACATGACATTCAGTTGCATGTGACACATGCAATTGCAAATTTGTGTAGTTGTCTAAGACAAGTTGCACATGACATTCGGTTGCATGCGACACTACGTATGCAACATGTATATATAGTGTTAATATACATGTTCATCCATACATACCAATCAAAATGTAATTACACCTTATGTGCAACTCTCCTTGTAGTTGCAATCTAATTAGTTAAAATATGACGTGTGTAAAATTTAGACAATTAACTTGTGGACATGCATCATTATTTAAATTTTTTTTGTTTTGAAAATTAAAAATTCATTGGATTAATCATAATCATTAAAGTTTCTACCACTATGATGATGACATGTGGCACACCATGGAACGTTCATTAACCATTTGACACATGTCCATTTTAAAACACCAATTATATGGTGACATGTGGCAATTAAAGGCCCACCTATTTTTAAATATTTAAATATTAATTAATAAAATTTAAATCATCCAATTTATGGCTAATAAAATGTTGACACATGGTGCTTATATAGGTAGGTAATTATTAAATTCTATCAGGTAGGTAGGTTTACTTAGGTACGTAAATAGGTTGAAAATTTGTTAGGCTTAAGCTATATAGGTAGGTTTAGAATAATCTAATTGTGTTTTTAAGTTTAACCATTTCATAAAGGTCAAGCTATTTTTATTGATTCATCTCAAATGACACTTGGCATTTGGTTATTACATAACTATAGTTTCTAGTTATATATTGAGCCAAATAGAATTGGAAGCAAAAGGATATGGCATAAAAAATTCCATTACAAACCTCATGAATCAACTTAGTTACACATTAAATGCAACTATTGTATCAGAATATACCAGCCAGGGGACGGTTTTGTTGCTTTTAGTGTCCAAACAAAATTTGAAGCCCTCCTCTTGGCGCATCTAACATACTAAGAATTGTCAAAAATAAATTAGAAATGAAAAAGTTATGGCCCCCCAAAGTAAAGGGGGTCAAGAACTCAAAAAAATAAACCATTGAAAATTATAAAGGCCGATTTTTAAACACCCAACAAGTTCCTTTCATGTTGCTTTGTTACTATTACAATTCCAACGTGATTTCTAGAACTTTAAGTGGCGTTTCTATAACACTTTAAATCATTTAAAATGAATAAAAAATATGAGGTATGAAAGTAAAAGGGGTCCAAAGAAAAAAAAAAAAAAAAAACATTTTGTAACTTGGAAAGCTTATTTTTCTTATTTTTCTTCTTGTTAATTTTTCATTATTCCTTTTCTTTTGCACTTCAAAAATGGTTATAGGATAGTTTTAATAATTATGATTGTTTAATGAAAATATGATTTTAATATTACTATTTAGCTTAAATTAATAATTAGCTTAGGATGTTTGTGTATTTATAGGTTAATTAGTGTAGCCTATTTACATTAATAATTTAACATAAGTAATAAAATTTAAATATATAATACCTATTGAGTATATATATATATAAAATTGATAATAATTATAATTATAATAAAATTATAATAAATAATTATGATTATTTATAATAAAATTTAATATTATCATATTAATTGATTCTGAATAATATTTTTGTTTAATCAAATTTACATTTGCTGAAAAATATTCCAAATTAAAAAAAAAAAAAAAGTTCTACTTACCAAAAAAAATATTTAAATATATTTGACAAATAAAATTTGAAAATTACATTACATATTTAAACCATGGTTTAATTTAACTTAATTTAATTTAACATTATTTAGTTTAGCCATGAATATTTAGCCTAATTTAATTTAGTCATATTTATTTTATCGTAATTCATTTAACTTAATTTATTTTAACCAAACTTATCTAGCCATAATTAGTTTGGCCTAACTTAATTTAACCATATTTATTTTAACCATAATTAATGTAGCTTGATTTAATTTAACCATAATTAGTTGAACCTAATTTAATTTAGCCATGGTTAATTTAGGTTAGCTTAAGTTAGCATGGGGTTAACCTTAGTACTAAAAGTACATAATATTATTATACATAAACTATGTAGTATATTAAGTATAGTAATTTAAGTATGTATAAGTTTAGGATGTTTATAACTACAAATTTGGTGTTGTATAATTTTTGGGCCATATGGTTGTGTGTGTAACTAACGTGCAATTAAATGTGTGCAACATGGACATGTGTCATAAAAATAATGAGATAGTTGCAAATGATAGCCAGTTGCATGTTAGTTGCATAGTGACTAGTTGCAAATGACATGATTTTTAGTAGTGTTAATTTCATGAAAGTGATAGTAAAAAAAGTTCTTTCATCTTCAACATTCCCCAAAACCATAATAATAGCAAGCTCAATTAGTTTGAAAATTACTAACATCTTAATTTTCAAAAATTTGGGTATGGGCCATCCACCTCCACATGCAAATGGTAGGGTTACAATCAGTTGGGGCCAACATGGTAGAATCGCAATTGGATTGCATAATGGAAACAAAAAATGATGATTATTGTTCCAATAAAATAAAATTTAACAAATGAAGATGGCAAACACCATTTGGTTGCATGATCTTGGCATGGTAGTAGTGTGCTTTTAGGAGTTGCAAATGACCAAGGAACATTGAAGTAGTTTTTGGTTGTAGCCAGTACTAAAGGTAAATGATGCTAGTGGCATTCATCAAATCTTGAGCTAGGAACCGTATCCAATTCTACAATTAAACCTTTGGCAACAAAAGTGCATTGATCTTTAACATTTTAGCAAACACATACCCAACCATCCTTAATTACCATTGACACCTTCTTGGTTGTCTTGTTAGTTTTTCGCAGCATGTATAAGTGTTGGATGAAGAAAAAACCAGCAAATTCCACATGTGATTTTGGATTAGTTCACCACTCAATGCATAAGGCATCATTTTTGAATGTCACCAAATCCACGAATGCTTGAAATTGATCTCGGGAATATTGCTTCTCAAGATCCATATACATGGTGTAGATTTCAAACTGACACAATTTCCAATACTAGAACACATGTGGTTAAACCATTGTGCAAACCATTCATTTTGTAGTGGTACCACTATAGTGGGTTTTTAGTAGGTTTAGTGGTTTAGGGTAGTGGTTGGTCCCCAATGGGATAAGGAAACCACTAAATTGGCGATGGGGTGGTTTGGTTCAATTTTTTTTTAATGGTTTTTTTTAAGGTGCCCAGGCAATAAGTGTATAATTAGTGGTTTTATGGGTGGTTTCGTGTGGTGGTCATTAGGGTCAAACCCTATTGATTGGTCAAACATAATTTTGATTGGTCCAATGCCAAGTCACGACATTTAAACATTGGCCACCCAAGCTAGGTCATGTGGCATTTAGACATTGGCCACCCATGTTATGCTTCTTGGCATTTAGACATTGGCCATCCAAGTTATGCCATGTGGCATATAAACATTGGCCAAATAAGTTTTGCCACATGGCATTTAAATGTAGACAATCCAAGTTCTGCCACATGACATTTAAACATCAATGATCCAAGTTTTGCCACGTAGCATTTAAACATTGGTCACCCAAATTAAACCATGTGGCATTTAAACATTAGCCATTTAGATTATGCCATGTGGCTAGAACCTAAATGATCTAGGTTAAACCTAATCTAGGCCTAAAGCTAGGTACCTAAAACCTTAAACTTAAGCAATTAGGCCAAAACCTAAAGTTAGGCTACTAGACTAGGCCTAGATATAGGCCACCTAAGTAGGTAGGAATAGGTAGGTAGGTAGGTAGGCTTAAGTAGGTAAGTAAGTAACATACTATTTAGTATTTGGTCACAAACCTTTTTTATTGGCTCATCACAACTAATATTTGCACTTTGAGTATATTTAGTGCATGTTTTGTGTGTAGACTACCACATTTTCATCTAGTTATATAGTTTACAAAAGTCAACTTGTTGATAAAGGATATGGGATATATTTACAACATTATTTCACATGATCCTTTGTCCCATACAAAATTACCCAACTTTGACCGTTATTAGATTTTTCATACTTTGTCCAAATGAAAATAAATAAATTTCATTCCTAAAGATTTTTCCAAGATTTACACATCTATGAAAAAATTTAAATCAAAATGTCAAGTAATTTGACTGAAAATGCATTTGAATCTTCATTATTTCATACATTTGAACAACAATGGTATCTTGAAGATTTTTATTTTTATTTTTCATAAAACGATTTGTAAATAAACATATTTTAAATCAACATGGTTTTTTCGGTATATATGTGTGTACTTCCCCACCTTTCAAACATATAACAAATCAAGAAAAATTGTATAAATGATATGTTATATTTATTTGTAGTTATAAAAAATATTTAAAATATTTAAATGTTATGGTTATTAATTTACACACATGCTTTTTAGTTTCATAATTTTTACCAAATGTTATTTTGAATAGTAAGTTTTAACCTTACTTTTAATGTTCTTTTCAGTTCATTAAATGTGATTTAATATAAGTTATTACAAAATTCCAAGTTGTATGACCAAATACTTTGATGAATGACTAAATATCAAATTTTATATTATTTGCTACCCATCACATGGAAACACGAAAAACAATGCCATTTTGGGGCAGGTGGATTTTTAAAAAAAATATTTGGATATCGTTAATAAAAATATATTTCATTATTTAATGTCAAAAAATTCAAAGAAAAAAATCATTTAAATAAACCTTTTAAAATCCCAACTTGAATGTTTTAGTTGTATTCTAAGCATCAATTTGTTATTTAATTTTATGGTTTCAAAAACTTTAGCATTGTTTTCCATTTTTGCAGAATTTTTTGAAAAAAAACATTTCCCCCAAGTTTGTTTTTAACGACAATCCATAAATTCACATTAAATAATTAGTGACTTTAAAGTAAATTTTCTAAATATATAAAATATTAGTCATTTATTTGTGCACTAATTATGTCTTTGATCATCTACAAACTTATAATATGCTTATTAAGTATATACATATGTCTACCTTCTAATTCTTTCCCCTTTTAATTTGAATGTTTCAAATTGCATATTATTAAGTAATTATGTGGTTCATGAAGAAGATTTTTAGTCACATAGTCCTATCCATGAAAACTTTTAATCTTTTAGTCATATCCAAGATTTTAAGAATACAATTAGGCACAAAAAATGGCAAATATGACTGTATAAATAAAAAATGGTTAGTAGTCAATTTGTCCCAATATAAATGTTAAGTTTTGGCATACTGATATATGTAAGGTATAGGCAAGGTAGGGTAAGGTATTTAGGTAATGTAAATTGTAGGTATGTAGATGTTATGTACATATAAATTAAATACATATAGTGTAAGTATGTATAGACCGGGTCTGTATAAGTTAGGCTATATTTAGGCTAATTACATGTAATTAAGTAGGCTTAACCTACCTTAATGTAAATATAGATCATTATATACTTAGGTAGGTACATAAGAAATTGTATACTAGTACTTAGCCTTGGTACATAGGCTATAATATACTTACCCTATATGTATAAATTATGATATACCTAACCTCGCTATAGGTTATAATAGACATATTTTAAATACATATTTTATTCTATTTAACCTAAGTATAAATTGATTATCTTAACCTAGGTATAACTTAACTGTATTACCTACCTACTTACCTACCTTGTAAGGTGGTTAACCTTGTGCACAATGTTTGGAATGACCATTAGGAAAAACCACCCAAATGGTTTGAAAAGGTGGAATGGAAAATTTTCAACCATGCTTGAAGGCATTTTGAACAGAAAATTCTTAAACCACCATTGCCTACCATTACATGACCACTTTGGTGAGTTTCTAGTGGGATTTGCCCATTCAACAAAATCATGAGTGGTTTGTGTCATGTGAAGACCACCCAAAGTTGAATTGGGTGGTTAGTTATAGTGGTTTGTCCACACGTTTTCTAATAGTGTTCATAGTTGAAACAAAATCACATATGAACATGTCCTTGTTTTGAGCACACTTGTTTAAACCTTGCATTGCTTCCAACATAGGTAGCACACATGTTAGTCCCATAATTGTTTCCACATCACACAAGAGTTCATAGTTAATATTAATAGTTGCATTATAGCAACATCATCACTCATCTTGACCACCAATGTTTTATATTCTTTAAGCATTCGTTTAGAAGGGGCCATCATGGAAATCCACCTCATTTTGATATTCCTCAAAAGTTTTAGACCCTTAAATTCAATCATTTTAGCCAACTTAGTGCACTCAAGGTGCCTTTAAGTGATTAATTAGAGTGAGTATACATAAAAGAAAAAAAAGCCTCATTCTTTACAATTAGAGACAAGGATGAAAAAATTTGCATTGCCAAGTTGCATTGATGTGCCATACAGTGAATGCAAACAATGAAAGGGTTTTGCTTGTTCATGAATTGGACATTAACACCTATCTTCAAGCCTTGAAAAATTGTTACATTTTCAGCCCCAAAACATACAACCTTGTTAGCAATGTTAACCATTAATAGACCACCCAAATTAGCAAGAGAACGAACAATAGTAGGAGTAAGATTATTAGACATGCCACCATCCACAATTCTTTCAAAATTCAAAAGGATTAACTACATCCTCCAATGGATGCATTAGGTGTGGTGATGGTTGACTTGCTTAATGAAGTACAAGTAATAATTGGTTGATCACAATTGCCAACAACAACCACCCCTATAACATGATCAACCACAAGAGGCATAGAACTAGAAACAAGCACAAATATGGAGAAAAACAATTTGTACTTGAAATTCGCATGAGGTCTAAGAGGAGACATGGTGTTATGGTAATGAAGCAATAATCAGAAGATTGTGGAAAAAGAATTAAACTCTCAACACCTCCATTCAAAAACATGTTGTTCAAGTCACACTAAAAAACAATTAAATGAGTTGGGGTGCACTTCAAAACCGTCAAGACCCTCACTCAAAGCACGTTGTTCAAATCACATTGAAAATCTTGCATTATGTTTGGCAAAAACATGCTTTTAAGGCTTCTATTAAACAAGGTTTGAAATTCACAAGTGCTCAATGTAGTTTGAGGTTTCAAAGAGTCAGAAGTGAACACAAACTATTGAAGTGGCTTGTTATTCAAACAATGCTTGAAGCCTTGACCTAATCACTCACAAGTTCGAGGTTGCTCATATAATCAAAGTTCCTCACAGATTGTTGTAGCACTATTAGAGTCTAAAACCCACCAAAAACATAATGCAAAGAGTCGTTGAACAATAATGTAAAGAGTTGTTGAATAATGAAAATGCCTCACTACAAAAAATCACAATTGCATTGCAACGATGCTTAGAGAATCAAGACTTAGAAATACTTACTTGTAGGTTGTGTCCTTGGGGCTTAAATGCTAAAATGAATGTTGTTTTGAAAATTGGTGTTAGCGGTTTTGAACTTGGCATTACAACTTACAATGGGATTAAGGGTGGCGAAACAAAACAAAAGGATGGAGCCCATGATCATGGTAATAAGCATTGCTCCATTGTCACTTCTAATGGTGATGGAACCTTAGCCCGTTGCAACGGAGGTGGTGAAGGACATTGAGAGCTTGAGTAAGATGGCGACATGTTTTGTGTTTCGCAAGCACATTGACAACTAGAGAATCGTGGCCATTGTTTTTGAATGACAAGGGATCCAAGCCATCCATCATTAGAGCAACCTTTTGGTTTGCACGATGGTCAAAACTTGGGGGAAAAAATAAAATAACAACCTTAAAATTATAAAGGCCTTTTGTTGGCCCCTTTTTTGTTTTTGCAATTTTACGAAATTTCACTACAAAAAAAAACACTGCATTGTATAGGTCTAAAGTTTTACAACAAAATAAAATTAAGGATTGTGTAGGTATGGAGATTTACAACTAATTATAACACAAATCAATTACATATAGAGGTTAATGTACTTGGTAACTGTAAAAAAAATCCAACTTGTTTATTTAAAGAACTTGAACCTATGTTCAACATTTTTTTCAAGGTTTTGGGTTTAGTTTTAATTCTAGTAAAAGGATAGTTTTTGTGCTAGTTCCACCAAAGGATATTGTTTTAGGTCCAAGTCATAGGAACTTAAATATGAGCCTTTGAGTTCAACATTTCAAATCAAGGAACTTGCAAACATTACCAAATACTTGATTTTGATATTTGTATAGCTTTCGTATGAAGCTAACATCAAATCTCTTTTGAAATTTCAATATTAGGCAAATATTGGTATCAAATCCTTTAATGCTTGTTATCACTTCATGTCCTTATAGGTAGTTTGGTTCTTTGATTTCAAGATGATTATTAGTCTATATATCAAAGCTCCATTGATCTACCCACCCAACACTAGTTTGCATTAGTGTTCACAAGTTTTTTCACTTTGAAGTTCAAGGTTCAAGTTTAGAGTTTAATGAACCAAAACCTTGGAAAAGTATTTGTGAAAATAAGTTAAGTTCTTAACGTAAGCACATTAAGTTTTTTGAAAAACCAACAAGTTGACTAAACTTTATAAATAAATGATTGATTTTAATTTGTTGAAAGACTTGATACTTTCACAATTTTAGTTTTAACTTATTGTTAAGCTTCATACTTATAAAATTTGTAATCTTCGAAAATGTTAATTGCACATGGTACTAGACCCTTGTTTTCAAACTAAGTTCAAAGGATCCTAAATTTGAAAAAATTGTCTAAATTGGATCCACAAGTTAAAAATTTGAAGAGTGGAGCTCAAACACATTGCACCCCAAGAACCTACCATAACTTTTTGGAATGTCAAAACCAGGATTGGAGGTTCTTTTAAAAAGGAAAAACTAAATGACATGAGTTTGCATTTCCTACTAGTTGTTCAACATGTTTTGAGGTGCTACTTTTTAATGAAATTATATTTTTACACATATGAATAACCCTAAATAATTGCAAGTTGATAACTACTCTCTTGAAATAAGCATGGAGCTCTAGATTTGCAATTGTAAGAATAATGAATGTCTCATTTGGCGGTTGGGGGAAAACCATCATAGTCAATTAGAAGTTCCTCAAAATTCCTACAATTCCAAAAGGCTCACTTGGTTGGGGACCAAACATGCCTACCCTCAAAGTGGTTTTAAATACTCCAAAAGGGTTCATTACAATTGTCAATTTTACAAATGTGCCATAAACTAAACCATAGGTCAGTCACAAACTATGGTTTGAAATAAAAACCACTAGAATTTCTTAGGGTATGTCCATTACATGACCCTAGAGGCTAGAACCATGGCCCACTTCTTGATCCCAATCTCATCAAGCATCCTTCCTCAGATACGGAACACTCTCTCCATTCAACATGGAAATCGTGTTGGCTTTTTCACCAGACTTTATTTCTCCTGGTGAATCAAATTTCCAACACATGGGAATGTACAAGTAGATCACCCTTTGGCAGTTGAATCATCAGGTAGGCGGCCAAGTTCTACCAAGCAGTCGGTGTTTTAAAAGAAATTTTGTTTGTAGCCAAAGTGGCTATCATCCATAGGAAGATGTAACAAAAGTGATGATCATCTCTGGTAAGATTTAGTCAAATTTGGCTAGAAACCAAATATGAAACAAAAATGCTTAATCATCTTCCTATATTTTGACTATACATTTAAAAAAAAAGTATAAAAATTTCCATTTCTACTAAATTTCCATTTCTTGCTTCTAGTGTTTGGAAAACTCCAAAATCACTTGATTTTTTAATTTTGAATTTCACTTTTTGGCGAGACTTTGCCAATTCATAGAAAAGGCTTCTACCAACAACAAAAATTTAATTTTAAAGAAAACAATTAAAAGAAGAATATGGATAAAAGGCTTACAAGAATTTTCTTATCAACAAGGCTCTACATTATTCTTCCTCTGACAGATATGGATTTGCCAGTGTTTTTTTAGTTTATTTTATTTTTTGTTTTTTGCCAGTTTTGAAGAACAAACTAACAAGTCCAGGTATGAATAACAGTTATCCCATTGGCCCATTGGCCCTGAGTGATTCAGCACCTACCTTGAAAACTGTGGAAAAATCCTCTATTGTTTTTTGGTGTTTGCTTTTACACAAAATGTACTTTGTCATAAGGCCCCCTTTGCATTAGAGCTTGAAAGGCCATGAGCATTGGAATTGAGAATTTGTGAGTGGAGGAAAAGAGATTTTAAGGTACAAGTTCACTTTACAGAAAGGTTGAAAGCCTAAGGGAGCACGGAAATGTGAATGAATGAAAGATAAACATTAATTGCACTTTGGATAATGTCAGGCCCACCTCTTTGAGATGGGCATAGTGGCACGTTTGTAGGACAATAGAGAAATCCGTAAATTCACCGTTCAAGAAGAATTATAGTAGCTGTACAGATAGGAGCAGTGAAAACATATGTAGTAGCATGGAAGAGCCCAGGAGCAAAAAAAGTACATTAGAAAGAAAGACAGGGTGAAACTGAGAAAACCGTCAAAATTGATGGTTTGCTGAGTTTCACCTTGTCTTTCTTTCTAATGTACTTTTTTTGCAGGTTCTTTTAGCATCTCACCCTGTTTATGACCAAACTCGGGGTACGGGTGCTGTCTTTCCTGACTTTACGGATAACTCTAATAAGTTCATAGAGTAATGGTTGGTTTGATTTATGAAGAAAAAACTTTGTTTTTAGTGTATAATGGAGTCTTCTTAACAAATTTTGAACAAAAATATGTGTTTGTACATTACCCCATTGTTGGTGATTCATGTGTATGCATTCTATTTATAGAATGCACTTTCTGAATTTGGAAAGGGGGGGGGGAGTGTCGTTATATATATGGGTTATGAGTTATATCGGCATACTTTATTTCATGGTTGTGAAGGGGGGCATGAGAGGGGTGACATTTTATTATAGAGAGCCAAAATACAACAAGACAGCGCCTTCAAATTCAAAGGGCATACAAAAGAGGCCTAAGAGTACATGCAAAGAAGGGCCATTATGAATGGCCTTTGCATGTCCTTTGCCCTTTGAATGCCCTATTCATGCCTTTGTATGGCCTATGCTCTTTGAAACTCCCTATGCAAGAAGCCCTCTATGGAAATGAAAAAAGTGAGGAAAGAAAAAATGAAAAGAAAGTGATGAAGAAAAAGAATGGAGAAACCTTAAACTGATAGTTTAAAAAGATTAGATAGAACATAAGTTTAAAAAAAATACATGAAATAAAATGTTGCCCCTTTTTGGCTATTTTTATAATATGTTAAAATACCTTAACAAAGTATTTTATCACTTCACTTTACACTTCACAGCAAGGGTTCACATATAAATGGTTTTAAAAAATTTATGAGATGACCTTTGGATGTGTTTTGAGGGCTCTCAGCATTTTCATGGTCAGATCCCTCATCCTAGTGTAACGCCTCCTTAAAACTAAATCAAGTTTCCAAGGTTCAAGTCTTAGGGCTGCTTTAGATTAGAGCTTAAAATCCCATGATCATCAAAATGAAAAAATTATGATAGCAAGGAAAGCCTTTTTAGTGTTCAAGTTCATTTTACACAAGGTTGAAGGACCAAGCGATCAACGAAATGTAAATAAATGAAAAATCAACATTAAATGCACTATGGATAATGTTTCGTGGTTGGGTGGATTTTGATGGTTCAAACTTAAAGTTTTCTTAGAGGTGGATTGGACATTTCTTAGACCATGAGCCTAAAAAACCTCAATCGGTCTGTAGATTTTTCCTCATGATTTTTTTCTCAGAAATTTTTAACAATATTTTTTTGAAGGTGGGCGCAAAGTTCATTAGCCCATGGGCCAAGAAGGCAGTGATTGGTTGGATTTTCTTACCATATTTTTTCTCAAGATTTTAAAATAATTTGTTTTTGAAGGTAGGCACAAAATCTGGTAGCCCATGGTCCAAAAAATATATGATTGGTCAAAAGTTTTAAATACATATTTTTTAAAAAGAAATATTTTCCAAATAAAAGGTGTGAAAAGTTTGTTAAGCCCATGGTCCAAAAAAAATTGTGATTGGTCAAATTTTAATATTTTTGATAAATCATTTTTAGGAGATACTTTTGAAATAAAAGGTGGGTGCAAAGTTTGTTAGCCCATGGGTGAAAATAACCATTGTTGGTCAAACTTTTTCACATTTTTTTTCTTTTCTATGATCCATGGTGATCCTACTTGCTGAAATGAAAAAAATGGATGAAAAAGAAATGGGAAGAAAGTGATGAAAAAAGAGAAAAAAGAAACACTAAACTAGTAATAAAGTTTTTTACATAAAACATCAATTAAAATCAAAATTCAAAAAAATAATTAATTACATTTTTGAATTCAATATCATATGTTGATACCTCACTTTACATTACATTGGACAACTCGGGCACAACACATAAATGATTTCTGAATTTTCGTGGCACAACCTTTGGATGTGTTATGTACAATGTCATATATTGAAAATCACACAAGTTTCAAGCATGATTCTATCCCTATATAGCAATTATACATGTTCATAATATCCTGAACAAAAAGGCAAATAACTTGACAAAGTGAGTATCAACACTAGTACCAAGGACCCTACCAAAGGTTGGTGTTCCCTCGCATAACACCAACATTATACCAATGCCAGCTTGAATGGCACTTGGGGTAATAGGAAGTATATATTTGCTTTAGACCGATTTCAATATTAGGTTTATACCTAATTCATATAAACAAAAATCAATATTGGACCCAATACTAGGACCAAGCTTGTATGAGAGTTTAGAAAAAGAACCAATACCATGACCAGGCTGGTACAAAAATTTTAATACCATAACAAGGCTACTATGTTTAAATACCAATGTTGGGACTTGGGATGGTACTAAGATGGAACCTTGGTATATAGATTAGTATTGTTCAAAGTATGAAAAAATTGATTAAATTGGTATGACCAATATTTGCATGCTACAGACCTATGGTAATACTAGCTTCATACCAAGGCTATAACAATCTCAATATTGGGTGTATACCTATTTCATATTAGACAAAATTAACTTTGGACTCGAATATCATGACAAGGGTTCGAAAATTTAAAAATTATCCAATATTAGTACCATGCTAGTATAAAATTAAAAAAATAATTCTATACTTACATTAGGTTAGTATGAAAATTTCAAAAAAAATCCATAAAGGATCCAATACCAATTTCAGTTTGTATGTTCAAAATTCAATACTAATATTTTGAGGGTCCTTTGTTCACAATGTTAATTTGAAGGTTTAGGGTTAGGTTCTTGTGACCCAGACTGAAGCTAGCACCTTTTGTTGGACCTGACAAAAGAATTATGCCATCCATCAAACTAGCTTTTTGCTTGGTTTGGATTTGAAGTTAAAATTGTGAAATAATATTCTTGAACATAAGGTTAGATTTTTTCAGTTGAATTTATTTTGACAAGTTAACAAGTGGGCTGAACTTTATATTTAAAGTTATTAGTTTCATTAGTTGTTAAGCTTTTTATTTATATAATCATTGGTTTTGATTAGTTGTAGAACTTTATACATATAGCATTTTGAAAAAAATCCTTTTGAGTTGGAGTGGGCTTAATTCGATGAACTTGCTTGGGCATGAGTTTTTAAAATTAATCATTGGTTTCTCTCTCCAAGCTAATAGAGTGGGTGAATGTTTTTTTTTCCACAATGTTTTATGTAAGGTAAGGAACCTTTCGATGCTTTTGATGCTTTCAAGGTTTTTATCCTTCTCATTTTCACAAGGGCTCAAACTTTTGAAGCCCCTCAAGGTCATGCTTTAAGTTACACCTATGCACTAGTTTTGGGTAGATATGACATTTTTTTAAAATCCTCCAATTTCAGTTACCCACCTATTTGTTATCCATTGGTTTTGGTTATTATTATTTTTATTAAAAAATTAATTGTAACATCTTTTAAGGATATCATAAATAAAAAAAAATCTAATGTTGGATTTTGGTATGATTGAATATCCATCATCATTAATATTTGTCGGATAACTTAGCATTCCGAATAACAAGATAAAACATTTTTTTTCAGCGTGAAGAGGAGAGCCAAATAGTGCAAAAAAGAAAGTAACAACGCGAAGAAGGGAGCAACATCGCGAAGGAGAGCTGAGCAGTGCGAAAGAAAACCGAGAATGTCAAAAGGAAAGTTGAACAACACAAAAAGGAGAACACAGCAACATGAAAGGGAGAGCATAGCAGTGCAAAGAAGAGAGTAGAGTCATGTGAAGAGGAAAGCCTAAGAGTGCAAAGAGGAGAGTAGAGTGATGTGAAGAGGAAAGCCTAAGAGTGCAAAGAGGAGAGTAGAACAACACAAGGAGGAGAGCCCAGTAGTGCAAGGAAGAGAACTTAGCAGTGCAAAGAAGAGACTAGAGAATCATGAAGAGGAGAGCCTAGTAGTGTGAAGAGGAGAATAGACAAATGCGAAAAAGAGAACCGAGCAATGTGAAAAGAACGAAAAAAACGTGAAGACGAAAACAATGCAAAGAGGATAGTAGCGTGAAGAAGAAATGAAAGCAATGCGAAGAGAAGAAGCAAGAAAAGAAAAAAGTGGGGCCCGAGCTGAGTTTGAACCCCATTTTATTCTAGGTTTAAGATTTTTTTTTTTTTTTAATGTCTAATGGTGGCACCCACAACAATTTTTTTCTTTGTAAATGGCCCACACCAAGGCCCACAGCCCTTTTTTTTCCTGTGTAATGGCCTACACTGGCGCCCACAATTTTATTTCGATCCTTCTAACAACCTACACGTCTACAGTCTACACCTTAAACCTAAACCCCTCTCATATCCATATCCGGGCAGAGATTTAATATCCATCCTGGATATCATATTTTCACAAAAAATGTTCTGTCCCAATATTATATGACCAGATATCATTATTTTGAGATTCAAAGATAAGGATATCACTTCAAAAATCAAAAAAATTTGATATTCCAAAGATTTCAACAGTGATATCCTGAGCAATATCCGATCAGGATATCCTGATAAAATCCGGATATCTGCCCAACACTGCTATACACTCTCTCTCACTTTAGGAATGTTTACTTAGAATAGAAACTGGTTTTAAACTGGGCTTGTAAGCTCTTGAGTTTTAAAAAAAATGCTAAAATTAAAACTGAAAGGTTAAAAAAACCAGGCTCAAACTTGCACCCAAAGAACCTCCAAAAAAAGTATAAAATGTTAAAACAAGGATAAGAGGTTCTCTTATACACTAGTCAATACCCACCCAACATATAGTCAATATCAAATCAACATTGGTACTTACTATAAAGAAAAAAAAATCTTAGGTGAAACTTTCAGCCCGAATCAAAATCCTTGAAACTATCTAGCATTTTCCAAAGAAACAAAATAAATGACAAAGAAAGTACATTACATCAAAATGGCAAAATAGTCAAAACTAGAGGAGGGCTCACAAAGAGTCATGTTCTTCTTCTCTCCTCTTCTTCCATCCTTCCACAGAAAGAAATTAATCTTGGCCAAAGACTAACTATCACATTGCCATAAGAGCAAGGCCGTTGGCTAACACACAGCAAATTTTGTGAAACATGTATCATTCTTGAGTCCAAGAGACCCGGGTGAGGGTTCTGATGAGGGTTCCTAGTTACTACTCATCCCTGAACCCTCTCTCTCCCAGTTCCGGTCCCTAATATTTTTTAAAAGGGTATCTTGGTTCTGGTTTTGGTTTTAATCAATCTTGATTTGAATCCCAATTCTTACTAACTGGAATTCAAATTGACAATTCTTACCCACCCAAGCAGGTATCCATACAGTGCTGGTCAATACTGGAACAACATTGGTACATACCAACGTTGTACCAATACATAAGGTGCAACCTGGATATATAATAATACTAATATGAGTACTTTTTTGGCGTTGCCTTGGCAGGCAAGGCAAGGATATATTGTGTTTAGATTCATCATAGAGTATAGTAGCTCAATGGATTTTGGCCCCTAGGTAATAGGTCTAATTTTATATGAGGATTTTTGAAAGATGATATTTTGGCTTGTGTTGAAACTTGAGAATTAGTTATAGAGTTATAATAATATCTTGAAGGATTTTGATTTCATTTAGAGGATCTTTTGAAGATTACATTTTTGCATGGTGAAAAAACGTTTGAGTTTTCCTAATTCTTCTTTTGGCCTGAGATACTTTTTTAATGTAAATGGCAAGGCCACAGTATGACACACCCCTTGATTGAAAAAGATATGAGCCATGTATGATTTGAGGTAATACCAGGCAGGAATATACCTACCTTGTACCCATACTAGGTTTATATCATCACATACCAGGCCAAAATCAGCCTTGGACCTAATATCATAATACTTATAATAGGTACCAGATCCATCTATATGAAAGTGTTTTTAAAAAAATTACCCAATACCAATACCTGCCACATATGGAGAAAAATAAAAACCCCCAATACCAGTTTGGTATGTTCAAAAGTTGATACCAGTGTTGGGGCAGTTATTGGTTTTTTAAAAATAACTGGCCAGGTTGGGGAATAAAAGTTTTTTGAAAATTTAGACCTATCAGAATTGAATTTCACCGTCAAAGTAATCCTACTTTTTGGTATATTTTTGGTAATAACTACCGGTTATGCATAAGGGTCAATTCTCAAATACCCACCTGGAAACCCACTAGTTATATGGCTTAGATCAGGCAGGTTACAAGTGTTTTCCAATCATTTCTGTTCTTTTCTTTTGTATCATAAACATTTGTAAAGGTTTTGGGATTGATAACCTACCTGCATGAAATTTCAAGAATTGAAGTAGGTTATTAAAATCTGACTATTTAATAATCAGCAGGTAGGTTTTCTACTCGGTTATCAAAAATTCAATAACCGACGGGGTTACCGAATAAGGTTACCAATAAGTGATTGTTATCTTAACTGGTCAACATTGGTTGTCACGTACCTACCAGTAAAAACACTGGAACATACAAAGTCAAAGTTCTTTGGTAAAAATTGGAGACAAAATCAGATCCTTTGGAATTGATGAACATTTTCCCAAGAAACAGAATAATAAGGACATGAAGAGTACATCCAATCAATCGTCAAAGGTGCATAAGGAAGGGGCGATATTTTGGGCCACAGTGAGCCAGCACCCACCATCGCACCATCCACTGGATGGATGCCTGTTATTACTCAGGATGAACCTCAACGGAGTTAGTATATGGTTTCACCTTGGTAACCAATTCTGTAAGAAATAGGTCTCATGTTTAGCTAGATAGGTGAGAAAATAGATAACTACTAGGTAAGTAGATGGTTTAGACACAGGGAAGGGCAGCTTTTTACTACCTACCTAATAAAAACCTTCTTGTGGGTTGTTAGTAGGTAAGTAGTTAGAAAAAAGCAACTGAGCTAACCACCCTGGTTAGCTAAAGAACTGAAACCCAACAGAAAACTGCTTCCTGATCACTTATCATTCATCCTTCATGGTGCGCTGGTGGGTGCTAGTTCACTGTGGTCAATATTTGGTTATGTGTATTTTATGGGTTAGTTAGGCTATAAGTTAGGCTATGTATTGACGCAATATTGCATGGTAGGTAGCTTACGAAATCCAGAAGATCCTGTCCAGAGTAGCACAGTAAGCAGCTTGTGGACTGATGGAAGGACCTACTTCTTTTTTATTTTCTTCTTTTTAAATATTAGAAAGAACAGAGACGACACAAGAAGTGGATAAAAAGAAATCACCAGACTTTTCTGCAAGGGAAAAGGAAGGCTCTAGCTTTTGACCCATCCAGGGTTGGAGCCTGGAGGTGCCAGTCACACCCGGCCGGCAGTCAGGCAGGCAGGCGTGCGTGCTGTTAAAGGTATAGATTCGTCGATGCATCATCGAGTGCAATTCCATCAAGATCAAATGTCGCATTTTAATTCGTTGCTCGTGTTTAGTGTTTTGCCCTGATATAAATAAAGATTCATCATTTTAATTTTTTTTCCTGTATGTGAAGATCCGTCATTTTTTTGTCCTTCGTATTTTCAGGTCGCTCCCTGGCCTGATTCTTTACCTATTTGAGTTTTCCTGACTTACCTTTGACTGATCTCACTCATTTTTACTGGAACTTTTCGAAATTCCAAAGGCCCAATACAAAGCTGTGCTGGGTGGGCCTTTTGAATTTCGAAAGTTCCAGTTTTTTAATTCGTCATTTCAAAAACAAGAAAAAAAATGGTGAGTCTTTTAGAAAGTGGAAAGGTACTGCTATACGAGCAGCCTTCAGAGTTTTGGAACCTCCCTTGACCTACGGGCCTTGGGGATCTGAAATCCGGAAGGCTCACATAACAGGACCTTCTCCTATACAAAATGGTCCAAACATAGTTTTGTGGGACCCAAAGAGAGAGAGAGAGAGAGAGAGAGAAAGAAAGTCATGTTGCTCTTTCTTCTTTCTTCCATCAGTACTTTCCTTCCTTTCTCCCTCCCTTGCTTTGCTTCTTCCTTCCTTCCTTCCCTTCCTTCCTTGCTACTTCTTCTCCTTTCTACAATCTTCGTCAGCGCGCCAGTCAAGTCAAATGGAGTGGAATACGAAGTCGGTCCTGATGCTCGTCTGTGTATGTGTGTGTGTGTGCGTGTGTGTTGGCCCAATTAATCTCCTCCCCAATTTACGCCAAAGTTTCGACTTCTGGGAAAGTTGAGGTCGGCCGGGTGATGACGATGTCGGGCAGCCAGCAACTTTGTGTGTTGTGGGCGTGAGGTCGGTGGTCAGACCCTCCGCCCCCCGTTTTTTTTCTCTCTCTCTTTCTCCTTCAAGTCAAAGAGACGGCTGTGTCCAAGCTACTCGTGGGCAATAGTTGCAACTATTGTTGTGGTCTAATTCTTAGACTCTAGGATGAACCTGTCTCTGCAACCTTCAAAAGCCGCTGGCCGTCTCGCACCCTCCGAGTCTTGTCTGTCACAATCACACATCTTGCGAGATCCTAGCCACTTACAGCTACCATACCATTCTTTAGCAAACTCTCCATGTGCCTGCTGTGATTTTTTCTTTTTTCTTTGGCTTCCTCTAGTACAGCTTTCGATGGTGCAAGCTTCCAGAGATCCGTAATTGATCCCCGCGTCCTTTGAATATCTTTGGGTTGAAGGCTCGAAGATTCGGCCGGGAGCTGGTGATCAAAGTTTTAAGGTAGCTGTGTGTGTTTTGGAGGAGGATTCGGCCAAGGGTTCAGGTTTTTCGTCGAAAGGGAATTTCAGAGTTCCGGGAGTTCGTCTTTGTTAGGTCGAAGGACGCCAGCAGAAGAAGAAGAAGAAGAAGAAGAAAAGCTTAAATTCTCAGAGAGAAGCTTCTTCAGGCCGCAAACAAAGTTTTGCCAACCAGCTGCTGCAAGCTGCTTGAGGCTAGCAGTCGGGAGAACGAATTCATATTGTGGGAAGAAGCTGGTTGCCAGGGTGCAAAATCTCCAGGTCGGAGGGGTTTGGCTGCAATTCGACGTATAATATTTGTACAGTATGGGAAACCACATGTGTCTGGGAGCGAATGCAGTGCATCAAGTACAGGATGATCAGTGGGCGATTCCTCCCGTGAAAGTGGTGACACCAGACGGAGGAATACAAGCGTTTAAGAGATCGGTAACAGTGGCGGAGCTCATAAAACTTCACCCTGATCACTTTGTATGCCACTCCAAGGCTCTCATCACCGCCTTGACACAGAAAGCCGTATTACCAAAAGACTTGCAACTGGAAGCAGGTCGGTTATATTATGTCCTTCCGATCAGCAAGCTCCAAGAACAAGAACAAGAGCTGCAGCCTGAACCAAAACCCGCAGCTGATCTCGTGGGCCACCATGACAAGGTGATCGCTAGAAGAGCCCCGGGAGCTCCAGGTGCTCATGGCGCTGTGAAGCTGGATCCGTTGCAGCCTTTTGAAATCAACCTAGTTCAGAGCAAGCGACAGCAGCAGCAGCAGCCGCAGCACCAGATGCCTGGCTTTGCTCAGGTGACGCTACTGCGAGCTGCTGGCGATTACGAGAAGGAAACTCCCATCATAAGTTACTCCACACCCGATCTCAGAAGCATGTACCTGATGAATGGACCCCCCAGCAGCAGCTCCAAGAAGGCAGCGCCGATGCTCACCAGAAGCAACTCATGGAAACCCAGACTGGAAACCATCAGCGAGGTCCGAGCATTCTCTAGGAGAAGGATTCAAAAGCTCGTCAATAGAGCAGGAAGTCGAACCTGGAACCAGTTCAAAAGCTCCAACGTCCCCCAGCTCTAAGTCCATAGAAGCAACCACATGAGCTGACTCATCACAATCATGACTTCATTCCTGCAATACTGATCATTATGACCATGAGAACTTCATTACTTAACTGATCATGATCACAAACATCATGATTCCTGCACTGATCTATAATTCTTTGATCAAGCATTTGAAGCTTTGATTGCACACAATTGTTTGCAGGACTCAGGAGATTTTTTGTCTCTGAGCTTCAAACTTCTGAAACTTCTGAATTGCAGCAGCACGAGCCAATCTCATAGAGCTTTTTTGTTTCTAGATTTGTGAGATTCACTTTGTTGTCTGAAGATTCGTTTTGATCCTTCCCTCTAGTACTACTGCACTTGATCTCTGAGCTAATTGATAGATCTTTGTCTCTGATGTTAATTCTGAGCTTGGACTGTAAATAGTTTCCACAATGTAGAAAACAGGCTAGTAAACAGGCTCAGAAAAGCTTTGAGACCTGTCAGGTGGGGAAAATCTTAGTTGCTTGCAGAGCTGCAACATGGATTCCCATCAATGCTACAGAAATTCATTGAATACAAAATTCAGCTCTGTGAGAGTAAGACATGTATTTGTAGTAGTGCAGCATGGATCCCCATTGATGCTATAGAAATTCATTGAACATGCAGAAGACATTTATTTGTAGTAGTGCAGCATGGATCCCCAATGATACTAAAGAAATTCGTTGAACATGACATTTGAGAAAGATATTTATTTGTAGTAGTGCAGCATGGATCATCATTGATGCTATCAAAATTCATTGAATATGAAATTCAGCTCTGCAATTGAGAGAAAAGACATGTTTTTGTTGTGCAATTGGCCTTAACAAGACACAGAAGACGTATTTGTAATAGTGTCAAAGGCCTCAAACAAGATCGAAGACCTGTAGTACTGCAAAGGTTTGTGACAAGACAGAAGACATGAATATTTGTTTTGTTACTGCAAACACAAGACTATGAGAAATCATGTCCACCTGGAAACTGCAAGTCTGTATCTTGCAACTGCACTACCAAAAGCAGAGTGAGTGTCTATACATGTGCAAAATGCTCTTGCTCAATTTCTGTTCAGACTTGGGAGCATCACATTTTTTGTTTGTGGGAAGAAGAGAAGATTAAAATGGGCTCGGCTCATGACCATGGCTTAACCTCCTCTCTGTCTCTCTTTGTTATACTCCCAAGACACTTAACATGAATTCTTCTGAACATGAATCCCCATTATGAGTTCTCACTTTACAAGTTTCAGACTTCTCACAAATCTCATGAACATTAAGAGCAGGACTTAACTTGAAAAGTCATAAATTTAAGCCACTGCCAACCTAATTGTCTCCTGAATATCAACTCATTAAGGACCAGTCATGTTGAGTTCTGTCAATACCATTGTGCATACCATTTCTAATTCCACATGCAGACAATTTGGTATCATTTCTAGCTCAAAACAAAATCAATGCAAGATTTTTCTCTCCACCAATTCATGACCTGAAGCCCACCGAGACCTTACCCAGCATTAACCTGTAAATGTCAGGAAAAGATGAAAATACACTGAAAAGTGGACAGAATTGGACCACCCTGACGTTTAGGTGTTAATTTAAAAATTCATGTCAAAACCAAGGCTTGGTTTCTTGATGTAGAACTTACAGAACAAATCTTAACACTTCATTTTTGAAGTTTTGACTGGAGGAATTCTCAAAGGTGACAGACGTGATCTGAAGGACCCAAAATCATGTGCATTCTCCTCATACATTCCAAACTCTGTTGTGCAAAAAAATCAGATACTGGGTTTCTCAGGTATCAAGTTCAAGAATGATCTCCTTGGTGCTCAAGATGAAATAATCTACAATATTGGTGCAGACAGGTGTAGCCAGTTACTGATAGGAACTTTCTAATAGATATACAGCATTACCCACAACAATGTACCATCATATGCATTGTGCAAACTTCACATTTGACATTGAAGGCATAATTTCTACAATTGTTTGATGCCTTAGACCTTGTGGTTCTTGGCAGACAGCATGTAACTCCATTAGCATTATGATAAGAAGAAGAACAAGAAGATTATTGAGGCATAAAAGGTGGTGTAATGTGATTAGCTCTTCTCACTGCAAGCAAGGAATCATGGAGGCAAATCTCCTGCAACAAAAAGTTTGGCAATTTAAGCAGGATGATTCAAGTCAAAAAATCTGCTCAAGATCTTCTACAAAACTTTAAGACAACCAGATCCCCCTCCCTTGGTGAGAGCATCCCAGGTGAAAGTGAACAAATCAAAACTTTTAGAGCAATCATGCCTGCACTCTCAGAGGGGAAGAAAGGTAGTAAACCAACATGTGCTTGAATTGGAGAGAAGTTTGAAATATGCAGCACAAAGTGGGAGGCACTGTTGAGAGTGAGAGCTTCTCTTCCTCCTCTAAGACTTACTATGCAGACTTGCAGAACAATCAAGATTTGTAGTCAGACCCAGGATTAGCAGTGAGGAAGACATTTGATGAGTATTGAGTTCCAGAACTGCAGAGGAAAATGCGCTTTTTCTTTTTCTCCCCTGGGTGGTGTTTTTCCTCTGGAAAATGGAACTTGAAAAGCTCTTGGACAAGTAGAGAGCTCTAACAAATGCCTAAGATTCTTCAGAAGTACACTAGCACTTCCATATCTATGGTCGAAATGCATTAATGCTGGGTTTTTGCACTGTGCTCAAAACTCAAGTAGAGAGTCCTAACAAATGCCCAAGGTTCTTCTTCATAAGCAAGCTAGTGCTTCCATAGTGATGGAATACATTGATGCTTTGCTTCTTGCACTGTACTCAATTTGCACTGAGCTACCAAGCACTGCCACTTCCATGATATGAATAGACAACAATTGGGACTCATGTCTTACAAATTCTTGTCCAAGAATCTCACACAAAAAAACCTCTCTGTGCAGCTGCAATTCTTGCAAGAAGATCTTGCTCACAAAAACTCTTCATTCAGCTTGACCATCTCGCACACAAAAACTCTATATGCAGCTGCTATTCTTGCAAAACCATCTCACACACAAAAACTCTCCATAGTCTGCTATTCTTGCAAGACAATCTTGCACTCAAAATGTTCTCGTGCATCTGCTTTCTCACACATACTAACTCTCCATGATCTGTGATTCTTGCAAGAACATCTTGCATAGAAAAGCTCTCCATTCCAGCTGCTATTCTTCCAAGAACCATCTTCCACACACAAAAAACTCTCCATGCATCAGCTGCTATTCTTGCAAGAACATCTCCCCCAAACAGAAAAAAACTCTCCATGCATTAGCCGCTATTTCCTGCAAGAGCATTTCACACACATGAACTCTCCATGCAGCAGCTGCTATGCTTGCAAGAACATTGCGCACAGAAAAGCTCTCCATGCATCAGAACTGCTATAATTCTTGCAAGAACATCTTGCATGTACAAAAAAACTCTCCATGGCAGATGATGAGCACACACAGATTGAAATCACCAGCCACTCTTAACACATCAATCATCAGCTCAAGCTTTCTGCAAAAAACTTTCCATGCTTGTCTCTCACCCAAACAGCATGCGAGATTGTTCAGGGTCTGGGGAAATATTGTGCAGCACACACCTCCCGAGAGGTCTAGATTGTTCCAAAGCCTGGTCAAACTTCTTCTTTCATGTCACAGAGTTTGCAATCCATAAGATTTGCAATCCTCTTAGCACCACCTCCTGAGAGAATGTCAAACCAGTGCCTTCTTCTTCTGCACACAGAGAGAGAGAGAAACATGGAATTCTTAAGAGGAACTTGCACTGGGTTCTTCATCGCAAGGACTTTGATAAAAGAGAAGACAGTTTTTCTCTTCTGAATTTCAAAGGAATCACTTAGCTGGCAGAGACGATGGCATTTGTGATTTTCCTTGTAGATAGCTGAAGACTTGCAGCAGCAGCAGTAAGAATGTCGCAGAGTCGAGTGCCATGGATTTTCGGGAAGATGAGATGATTTTCTCTCTTTTGGAAAACAAGCGAGCGAGAGCTTGTCGGAAATGGCCGTGAGATCACAATTTCTCATCAGCATGGAGCTATGGAATTGCAAGCCACATTGGCTCGTATATGCCTTCGACAAACAACCAATCTCTCTGATCTCTGACCTCCAATGGTTTCGGAGCTTCCGTGGGGTATGCTGTGAGACTCCATGTGCCGGTGTCGAGATGGTAGAGTGCGATGTCAGGATCCCAGATGCTAACCTTGAATGCAATGACATGATCACCACCATGAACATCGTAAGTGCGATAGTTCCTGTCCTTGTGCCACGCAAATCCGCGGAACAGTTTTTCGGTGATGGGTGTGGGCATTATACCGTTAGTCAACCTCTCGCACGAGCCTTTGGGACTTCCGTCAGCGTTGAGAACAACATCGACGATGAACACGAACATCATATCCGCGGTTGCGCGGGACGACGGCTCCCTGCTTACCGCATATACTCGATTGTGTCCTGCCGCGACGATCTTGGGTGGCTCCGATGCTTTGATCGCGTACAATTGTGTTCCGTTGAAATCGAAAACCAGTTGTTGGCGACGAGAGGTGCTGCAATTGAAGTAGAAGATCGCAGCTGTGGTTATATCCGTGCGTGACAAGGGTTTGGGTGTGACTCTTAGACCCGCGAAGAAGACGCCGTAGTTCATCACCACGCATCCAGAGCGTCCGCCGAGTTTCCGCGAGCAAGGACGAGCATTGCTCACCTTGTCGAAATGAACCCAACGTTCGTGTTGCGAGGAGTAAATCACAAGCGCGGCTTCTTCCTGAGGTCTTTGTTGGTATGTGCTTCCTGATGCTTTGTGTGCTTCTTCCGCCTCCCGCGAGATGTTGAGTTTAACCCAGCCGACAACGATCAACCGATATGCAGTCCGAGACGCATCCGTGAACATAAAAGCTCCAACTTTCTGCATCAGCTTCTTGCGTGGAATGGGTGGCAACAATCTGTACTCCTTCGTCAGCGGATTTGTGACCACGATCATGGATTGTCCCTTGGCGTCTTCGTATTCTGGTTGCCTCCAGTACTTATCGTTCAGAGATTGGAATCTGATCCATTCCGGTGTGCGATTCATGCCAGTTCGAATCTCTTCCCAAGGAACAGGTTGGATGCCACCATCCGCTGCCAAAAGTCCCGCAGCCGCTGCAATGATCCGATTCATTCGCAAAGGTAAATATCGAAGACTCGGCAAGCAGAGCCAATGTTCGGGACCAGTAGTGCTGTGGTGGTGCTCATCATTGTCGTTACGACGGAGCAGCTGGATGTTGTTCGCGGGAACATACTTCTGCGGATCGATACCAGTGATTTCCATGGTGCGCATTCCTAAAACACAAGGGAAGTAGCGTACGTAAAGTCTCGAAAGCGGATCCACATACATGAGTGGTGTCCATCGAGGAACTCGTATCGTGAATTGCGTGACATTTTTCCCTGTTTCCGTGAGATCCCAAGCCTCGCTTATGCTTTGATTGCTGTTGCAAAGCATGTAACAATAACCGAGTACTCGCGGATGTAGTTGAAGAGCTAAGACTTTGAACTGATCGGATTGCAAGATTCCAGTAGCAACACCGTAAGCTTCCTCGCGGGAGGCTGGTTTCTCCTCTCCCTCTTCGTCAGCATCGTCCCCTTGTCTCTCCACGATCCGCCGCGATCTTTCATGGAATGGCCAAGGTCGTGTACTCCCTCTCGGGCGGGGACGTTGCGGGCCTGCGGGAGCACTTGAGTAGTCTATTGCATTTCTAGCAATTGCACAGACCATGGAAGGCCCCGAGCTGCAGTCACCTGCGAATCCAGACGGTTCCGGAAGCTGATCATCAGAGATCATCATTGTCGCGCCCTGAACCGGAGACTGCCCTCTCGTTTCCGGAGATCGACGACCCGGAGTCGGAGAACGAGAACTGAAATCAGGAGTCTTGAGCCTTTTAGCGATGGGGTCTTCATCTTCATCATCACCATCCTCCTCTTCCTCCTCCTCCTCCTCCTCCTCCTCCTCCTCCTCAAGAGCTTCACGAGTCATCATCGTCTGAACAGCTTGCAGCTCTGATTCCATGACCACATCCGGGTGGACTTCATTCAATTCTACACGAGTAGTAATACCTTCTTCTTCGAGTGGGTTCAAATAATCATCGACACTAATTGGCCTTGAATCCATCTCACTCGGTGAAGTACCTTCTTCTTCGGGTATGTTCAGATAATCATCGACACTAATGGGCCTTGAATCCATCTCACTCGGTGAAGTACCTCCTTCTTCGAGTATTCTCAGATAAGGCTCCAGACTATTAGACCTTGAATCCATCTCACTCGGTGAAGTACCTCCTTCTTCGAGTATTCTCAG
>Ga0116229_10002667_pt1 | contig 28960 bp, 24 predicted proteins | sample S1TSphgellanicum_3_FD_87313 | JGI IMG/M metagenome (GOLD analysis project Ga0116229, IMG submission 87313) | Host-associated microbial communities from peat moss isolated from Minnesota, USA - S1T2_Fc - Sphagnum magellanicum MG | ecosystem: Host-associated > Plants > Peat moss > Unclassified...
ACGCCGGCCTGCGAGGCCTCGTAGAGCGCGACGATGAGGCTTTCTTCGACGAGCGAATTAAGCTTCACGATGATGCGGCCCTCCTTGCCCTGTCTGGCGAGATCGCGCTCGTGATGGATCAATTTCAGGAACATGTCGTGCATCTGGAACGGCGCGACGAGGAGCTGCTTGACGCCCTTGAATTCGGACAGGCCGGTCAGCGTGTTGAAGAGCATGCCGACTTCCTCGCCCAAATCGTGGTTGGAGGTGAAGAGGCTCAGGTCGGTGTAAAAGCGGGCGGTGCTGGGATGATAATTGCCGGTGCCGAGATGGAGGTAGTGGCGCAGGCGATCCTCGTCGCGGCGGACGACCATCAGCACTTTGCAATGGGTCTTGAGTCCCACCAGGCCATAGACGACATGCACGCCGGCTTCCTCGAGCTGCCGCGCCCAGAGGATGTTGTTGGCCTCGTCGAAACGCGCGCGCAGTTCGACCAGGACGGTGACCTGTTTGCCCAATTCGGCGGCATGGATCAGGGAGTGAACGATGGGCGAGTCGCCGCTGGTGCGATAGAGCGTCATCTTGATCGCGAGCACCGCCGGATCGGACGCGGCGTGTTCGAGGAATTCCACCACGCTGGCGAAACTTTGGTAGGGATGATGGAGGAGCACGTCCTTGTCGCGGAGGATCCGGAAATAATCGCAACCGGCGGGCAGGGCATTGGAAACGATCGGCACGTAAGGCTTGTCGCGGAGCGAGGCGAGCGCGTCGATCGAGGCGAGCGGCATGAGGTGCAGGAAGTTGAGCGGGCCGTTGACGAGATAAACGTCATCCTCGGTCAGCTTGAAAATATCGAGGAGCACGCGGCGCATGTCGGCCGGGCAACCGTGTTCGATTTCAAGCCGCACCGCATTGCCGCGCGCGCGCTTGCGAAGTTCGTCCTCAATGGTGCGGAGCAGGTTTTCGGCTTCTTCCTCATCAATGTAGAGGTCGCTGTTGCGCGTGATCCGGAATCCGTAAACCTGGTCGACTTCGAGGCCGGGAAAAAGATCGTGAACGTGATTCTGGATCAAATTCTGGATGAGAATGTAGTGCCATTCGTCGGTCTTGGGATGCGGGATGCGCACGAGGCGGGGCAGCACGCGGGGGATGGCGACGACGGCGTGGAGGGTCTCATTCGGACGTTCGGGCCGTTTCAGCCGAAGGAAAAGATTGTGACTCTTGTTTTGCAGTTGGGGAAAGGGATGGCTGGCATCAACCGCCAGCGGGGTGAGCACGGGAAAGACTTCCTCGCGGAAATAGTGGGTGGCCCACGTCTGGTCGTGTTTGCTTAAGCCCTTAAAGTCATGGAGATGAACGCCGTGCTTTCCAAGTTCGGGCAGCAACTCGTTGTTCCAGAGGAGATATTGATCCTCGATCATCTTCAGGACGGTTTCCCGGATGGCATCGAACGTCTGGCGTGCGCTCATGCCGTCGGGGCCGGCGTCATCGGACTCGTGTTCGATTTGCTGCTTGATGCCGGCCACGCGCACCTCGAAAAATTCGTCCAGGTTGGAAGTGACAATCCCGAGAAAGCGGACGCGTTCGAGCAACGGCTGGCTCGGGTCCTGTGCTTCTTCCAGCACGCGGCGATTGAAGGCCAGCCAGCTTAGTTCGCGGTTGATGAAAAGCTTGGGATCGGAAAGGTCGGGCGTGGTCATGGGGGAAGGGGAGGATACCGCTTGGCGGGGTAATCGAGCAACGCGCGAATTGTGACGAGCCTGTGGCGACGACTTGGCCACGCGGCCCACCTCGCGCTTTAATACCTCGTACCCCCGAACAAGGCCGGGGCCTGCCTGCAGGATGTCGTCGGAGGGAATTTCCACCAAACGTCCCGCCTGGATGGCGGGAATTTTGTCCCAGCCCGGTCGCGAGGTAATGTCCTCCGGTTGCACCGGCTTTCCGCACCACGAAGCAAAGATGATTTCCGGCCGGCGGATGATGACTTCCTCCGGTTCGACAGCGCGCGCGGCAGCTTTCTTTTCATGGCGAAATTCGGCGAAAATATCGGCTCCGCCTGCCCGTTCGATAAGTTCCGAGACCCAGCCGATGCCCGTCACCAAAGGATCGGGCCATTCCTCGAAGTAGACTTTGGGCCGATGCGAGCCATTGACGTGAACGGGCTGCAACGCTCGCTCCATGCGCGCGACCACTTCTTCCGCCCGCTCCGCCTTGCGCACGATTTGGCCGAGATTGCGGATCGCGCTGTAAATTTCCTCCAGGTTGCGCGAGTTGATGGCCCAGACATTCACGCCCGCGCGAATCAAGTCGGAGGCAAGCTGATGTTGCACGTCGGTCGAAGTGATAACCAAATCGGGTTCGAGCCGAAGGATCGCGTCCATGTTGCCCGAGCTGAAGCCGCTGACGGGCGGTTTGCGTTCGGCGCCGGGCGGAGGCTTGTAGAACGCGGTGACACCAACGACCTGCGGCCACACGCCGAGCTCGTGGAGAATATCGGCTCCATCCGCTCCAAGGGCGACCAGGCGTTTCGGCGAACTATTTCGTGACACAATCGAGCAGTGTAGCCGGTTTTGCGCCAGCAAGAAATGTTAATTAGTTCCGTTTTGTAGCCGTGCTCGTAAGAGCACGGAGGGCAAGATAATGCACTTCGCAAGTCCATCCGCCGTCTAACGACGGCGGCTACACCGGCAGCACCTCATGAAGTCCCAGCCGGAGCGCATCGACCATTTGCGCGATTTGATTCTCCGTGACGCAGTAGGGCGGCATGAGAATGAGCACATCGCCGACGGGCCGGGTGAGCAGGCCATGCTTGCGCGCGGCTTCGCAGATGCGGTGGCCGATTCGCTCGGCAAAGGGGAATGATTGGCGCGTCTGGAAGTCGCGGACAATTTCGATGGCGCAGATGAGGCCCTCCTGCCGGACATCGCCGACGTGGGGATGATCCCAGAATTTTGCGGCATACTTGGCGAGGGCCTCCTTCAGCAAGACATTCTTTCCCAGCGTATTCTCGGTTTCGAAAATTTTGAGGCTGGCCAGGGCAGCCGCACAACCGAGCGCGTTGCCCGTATAGCTGTGACCATGAAAGAATGTTTTCAGCTCGCCATGATCGCCGAGAAACGCGTCGAAAATTTCGCGAGAGGCCAAAGTCGCGGCCACGGGCAGATAACCTCCGCTGAGACCCTTCGCCAGCGCGATGATCTCCGGGGTCAGCTTTTCATGTTGAAACGCAAACATCGCCCCAGTGCGTCCGAAGCCGGTCATGACTTCATCCAGCACCAGCCAGATGCCGCGCTCCCGGCAGGCGTTCGCGGCTTTTTCGAGATAGCCGTGGGGATGCATGGTCATGCCCGCCGCGCCCTGGACACGGGATTCGAGCACGAAGGCGGAAGCCGTTTCGCCGAGTTCATCCAACGCGGTCGTGAGCTCGCCGATACATTCCCAATCGCATTGCCGTGACTTGCGTGCATCCGTGCCACGCACCGGTTCGGCTCGATTATGGGGGCAACGATAACAGGCCGGACTCATCACTTCGCGGGTCTCGAAGAGCAAGGGCTTGTAGGCCGCATGAAAGAGCGGGCTATGGCCCGCGCTCATCGCGCCCACGGTGTCGCCATGATAGCCGCTGGCCAGCGAGACGAAGACCTTCCGCTTCGTTTCGCCCCGCTGAATCCGGGCTTGATGGACCATCTTCAGCGCCGCTTCCATCGCGGTTGAGCCGTCGTCGGAAAGGAAGACCTTAGCGCCTCGAAGCCCGGTTATCTCAACGAGTTCACGGGCGAGACGCGGGGCGACGTCATTGGTCAGGCCGAGGAAGGAGCTGTGGGCGATCCGGTCGAGCTGGTCCCGGATGGCCTGGTCGATTTCCGGCCGGCGGTGACCGTGGAGATTGGTCCAGATGGAGGAATTTCCGTCGAGATATTTTCTCCCATCCTCGGCCAGCAGCACGGCACCCCGGCCTTCCACGATGACAATGGGCGTGTGCTTCGAGTCGTTCCAGTCCTGCATTTGCGTGAAAGGGTGCCAGAGGTAGTCCCGATCCAGATTGGCGGAGGTCATAGGGTGCGATTTTGGCAAATTGAGGAAATTTAACGACAGGTATTTTCGCGGCTTGCGTCCGCTCTGTGGTTTGTCATAACTACGGCATGCGCTTGGTTATTCTGGTTGCCACGCTTTTGCTGCTTGCCGGTTGCAGCACCGTATCGGATTACGACTCCAACAGCGGCCAGTCGTCCTCGAGTTTAAGTGGCAGCCAGGGTGGCGGGGGCGTCCAGACCTCGATTTGGTCCAACGATCCCAGCCAGAAGACCATTATCAATCAGAATCCATCCCAGTAACTTTTCTTGAGAAAGGCGCATCCGGTTGAGACGGCAGTGCGTAGGACTTTCTGAACCCTGTTGGAAATAAGAAGTATTTTTTGGAATAAAACCCGAACTACTTCCTCTCACAAAGTAACAACAGATTTTGCCGGGCTGGTGCCGGGCGAAAGCAGAATCAACAAACCAACGCTGAAAACGAAAGGCTGATAAATGAAAAACCCAAGACTCCTTCAAACGACCAAAACCATGCTCGCAACGATAGCCATTACCGGGCTAATGGCCGGTTCCGCGGCGCGCCTGCACGCATCGACGAGCGGCGCTCCCGACCAATATAGTTCCGCCAAGGGACAGGCTGTAGCCGATGATACCACCGCCGGCAAGCACGACTGCAAAGGCCAGAATAGCTGTAAGGGCCAGGGCGGTTGCAAGACCGGTGATGCCGGTTGCAAAGGCCAGAATACCTGCAAGGGCAAGGGCGGCTGCAAGACCAACGGCACGACCTAAAGGAACAAGTTCGAAGGTGGAAGGAAGAAGTACGGGACGGATTCCGATCTTTCCCGCTTCTTCCTTCTTACTTCTTCCTTCTTACTTCTACCTTCATCCTTTCATCAGATATGCCCGCGAATCGCTTCAATAATTTCACCAATTACGGAATTGGTATCGGCCTGCGCGTTCCCCATTACCAGCACATTCTTTCGGAGAAGCCGACCGTAAGCTGGTTCGAGATCATTTCGGAAAACTTCATGGTCGATGCGGGCCGTCCGTTGCATGTGCTCGACCAGATTCTCGAACAATACCGGGTGGTCCAGCATGGCGTCGCGATGTATCTCGGGTCCACCGACGGCCTCAATTACGAGCATCTCAAGAAGCTCAAGCGATTGGTGAGGCGCACGAATACGCCGTGGCTTTCCGATCATCTCTGCTGGGGCAGCGTCGACGGCCGCTACACTCACGATCTTTTGCCGTTGCCCTATACGTTCGCCGCCGCGACGCATGTGGCGCAACGCATCCGCGAGGTGCGCGACTATCTCGAAGTTCCCATCCTGGTTGAGAACGTCAGCAGCTACGCCGAGTTTCACGCTTCGGAAATGACCGAGTGGGAGTTCCTCAGCGAGGTGGTCGAGAAGGCCGACGCGGGCATTCTGCTCGACGTGAACAACATTTACGTCTCCTCGCAGAATCACAATTTCAATCCTTACGATTACCTCAACCACATTCCGCATGATCGCGTCGGGCAAATCCACATCGCAGGTCACTCGAAGTTTGAGAAATACATTCTCGATACCCACGATCATCCCGTGCTCGATCCGGTTTGGAAAATGTACGCGCACGCGACCAAGCTCACTGGCGCCACGGCGACCCTGCTCGAGTGGGACGACCGGATTCCCTCGTTCGACGAGGTGCATCGCGAGGCGCTGAAAGCCGGGAAATTCTGTAAGGACTTAGCGAATGAGCCGGTCGCCGCGTAAAGCCGCCGGGCCGGGCCAAGACCTGCGCGCCATTCAGCGCGCGTTTGCCACGGGCATCATGCGGCCGTTGACGTCGGGGCATCAGATGCAGTCAAAATGGGTGGATGGGAAATCGGCGCGCAAAGCCGCCGCGACTTTCATCAAGCCGAATGACCGGCTCAGTTCATTTGATCGGCTTGAAATCTACAACAAGCAGTATTGGTTCCGGCTGCTCGATTCACTCTACGAGGATTTTCCCGGCCTGCGTGCGCTGATCGGCAACGATCGCTTCCACAAGATGTCGATTGCGTATCTCTCAAAGTATCCTTCGAGGACATTTTCGCTGCGGGACCTGGGCGATCGCATGGAAAAATTTCTCGCGAAGGAGCCGAAATGGATGAGGCCCAATCCCAAGCTGGCGCTGGAGCTGGTGCGTTTTGAGTGGGCCCACATCGTCGCCTTTGACGGCGAGGCGCTGGCGCCGCTGGAGATCGATGCGCTGCTCGATGGCGGCGACCCGGCCAAGCTCCGGCTCGCGTTCCAGCCCTACATTACCTTTCTGGCCTGCGATTATCCCGTCGACGACTTCATTATTTCCGTGCGACGTCGGGAGGAGCCGCGGGGCGAAGCGAGCAATGCCGTCACGGAACGCGCTCAGCGCAAATCGACGAAAAAGTTGAAACTGCCGAAGCCGGAGAAGATTTTCCTGGCGGTGCATCGCAGTGAAAATTCAGTCTACTACAAGCGACTGGAACCTGAAGCCTATCTGATCTGCTCAGCCCTGCGAAAAGGACAGACCCTGCAGACGGCTTGCGAGCGGGCTTTTCGACTTCGGAAGGGCGACGCGAATTTTGGTGCGACATTGCAGACTTGGTTCGCACAATGGGCGTCCTTCGGCTGGTTTTGCGCTGCGTAGCCGCCGCCGCAAGGCGGTGGTTCTTGCAACGATCTGACGAGCGCGGCTACAACTGCGTGGAATAAAGCGTTTCTTTCATTCATCAAACCAACATGTCCAAATCCACCAACCCTCTTCTTGCCGTCATCGATCTCCTCTACGGCTGGCTCGTTTTTATCGGTAATCACGCGCAATCGCCGCTGCTTTATTTCATGCGTTTTGTCTTTGGAATAGAACTCATGCAGGCCGGTGTGGGCAAGCTGCTCAACATCAGCCTGCCCATCGGCTACTTCACCAGCCTTGGCATTCCTTTTCCGGTCGAGAATGCGTGGTTGGTTTCTTTTACCGAAACATTCGGCGGCATTTTCCTGGCTTTTGGTCTGTTGAGTCGGCTGACCTGCATTCCCCTCACGATCAACTTTATCGTCGCCTACGTCACCACGGAGCAGGATGGCCTGAAGGACATCCTGAGTTTCGATACCGACAAATTCTGTGCCGACACGGCTTTCCCCTATCTGGCGACGGTCGTGGTGGTTTTGATCTTCGGCCCCGGCGCGTACTCCGTCGATTATCTACTCGCCTGCTGGCGCAAGCTGGAGTGGAAAAGCTCGCGTATTTGAATATTAAGGCGTTCAATTCTCAGACAAGCACTTGAACGCATGGATAGCATTAATCTAGAAGAACTTTCAGGCTATCAAGAGGATGAACAAGGACTACGGGACTTTCAGCGCCCCTATTTAATCCCATCTCTTCTGGGAATGGTTATAGCCCTGACTGGATTTATTTTAATGATAGCTGAGATGGAAACCAGCCACCACTATCGTGGCCAGGAAATCACTTTTTTGGACAAGGTTTGGTTCCATTTCGAGAATGTCACAAAAGAAGCTGGCATTGACTCAGGCATTCATTGGTATTTGCCCGCAGCCTTCTTTGCCGGAGGACTATTACTATCTTTGGCAACCATGTTTGTCATGGCCCTTGCCACTCCGTTATCCAGCGTTTCAAAGAACAAAATGGAGAAGTACTGGAATGCGAATCCTGATCCGGGCGTCACCGAAATAATCTATGTTGACCGTTCCTCCAGGACTTATTTCAGGCGCGTTTTTGCGGCACGAAGCAGAGGGCCCAACACGCCTGCTATTCCTAGTTGAAGCCTTTCAAGTGGCTGCCCGACATCAAGTATTTCTGTTCTTTGCGCGTGGTTCGGATAAAAACTACGCATGAAGATCGTTGTGGCTTACTCGGGAGGACTTGATACCTCCATCATTCTGACGTGGCTGAAGGACAAATACGACGCGGAGATCATCGCGTTTTGCGCCGACATTGGGCAGGAGGAGGAACTGAAAGGCCTCGACAAAAAGGCGCTCAAGACCGGCGCGTCGAAATGTTATATCGACGACCTGACCGAGGAATTCGCGAGCGATTTCATCTATCCGATGATCCGCGCCAACGCACTTTATGAAAATCAGTACTTTCTCGGTACGAGCATCGCTCGGCCTCTGATCGCCAAGCGTCAGGTCGACATCGCGCGGCTGGAAGGCGCTGATGCCGTGGCCCATGGCGCAACCGGCAAGGGTAATGATCAGGTCCGTTTCGAGCTGACTTTCGCGGCGCTCGCGCCCGACCTGAAAATCATCGCCCCATGGCGGGATTGGGAATTCAAGGGTCGCACCGATTTGATGGCTTACGCCAAGTCGAAGGGCATCGCGGTCCCGGTGAGCGCGGCCAAGCCCTACAGCACCGACCGCAATCTGCTCCACATCAGCTTCGAGAGCGGCATTCTCGAAGACCCGTGGGTCGAGCCGCCCGCCGACATGTTCAAGCTGAGCGTCTCGCCGGAGAAAGCGCCCGACAAGCCGCAGTACGTCGAACTTGAATTCGTGGCCGGGAATTGCGTCGCGGTTGATGGCAAAAAGCTGAGTCCCGCCAATGTGCTGCGCACGCTCAACAAGCTCGGCGGTAAACATGGCATCGGCCGGGTCGACCTGGTCGAAAACCGCTTCGTCGGCATGAAATCGCGCGGCGTGTATGAAACACCGGGCGGTGCGATCCTCCACTTTGCGCATCGGCAGCTCGAAACGCTCACGCTCGATCGCGAAGTCATGCACCTGCGCGACTCGCTCATCCCGCGCTATTCGGAACTGGTCTACTACGGTTTCTGGTTCGCGCCGGAGCGGGAGTTTCTCCAGGCCGCGGTCGAGGAAAGCCAGAAATATGTCACCGGCACGGTGCGGTTGAAGCTCTACAAGGGCAACCTGATCGTCGCGGGGCGCAAGAGCAAGCTGTCGCTCTACAATCCCGACGTTGCCACGATGGAAGCCGACCAGGGCGCCTACAACCAGGGCGACGCGACGGGCTTCATCCGCCTCAACGCGCTGCGGTTGCGGACACGCTCGAACGTGCTCGCGAAACAGAAGAAGAAATAGAGTCACGACCCGCATGTCCGCGATGGGAATCACTGTCCTCAAGCACAACGTGCCTTGGGGACCGTTCACGCGCGAGCAGGTCGAGGACGGTCTGAGCCGCGGTGACTTCACCGTGAAATATCTGGCCCATGCGCCGGGCCTGAAGGAATGGCTGCCGCTTGGCGAGGTGCTCGATTACGTCGACCGCAATTCCGTGCCGCGCATGCCTTCGCTGCCGCCGGTACCCGCTTCACGCGAGTTGCCACCGGTGCCGTCCGCACCGGAGCCGGTCGAGATCCAGGCAAAGCCCGCGACACCGCCAATCTTGCCGCCAAGTTCGCCCGTGGTGGAAAAGCCGGAGATACTTCCCCCGGCAAAACCGGAAATCGAGTTAACGCCTGCTTCTTTTCTTCCGCGCTTGATCGCCTTCTTCATTGATTGCGCGATTCTGTTCGTGCCGGTGGCCATACTTTTCGTCCTTGGTGCGCTGGCGATTCACCTGCCGCGTCTGTGGCAGCGCATCGATAACGAGACACTCAACCAGGAGTGGGAATTGTTGATGCGAAATACCAGGCAACTGGCCTGGCTCGTGGCGATCGCACTCGGCTGGTTGTACGGCGCGGGTTTGGAGTGCTCGCGGTCGCAGGCCACGATCGGCAAGAGCTGGATGGGCATCAAGGTCACGGATGAACACGGCGAGCGGATGAGTTTCCTGCGCGCGACAGGACGCTACGCGGCAAAATATCTCTCGGCGTTGCCCTGCTTTCTTGGTTTTCTGATGGCGCTGTTCAGCTCACGCGGCCTGACTTTCCATGATCGGCTGGCAGGTACGCGGGTCGTGCGCGACTAGAAGTCGGGGTTTTAAGACGCAGATTGAAGAATGAAGAGATGCCCTCCGCAGGAGCTTGTTTTCGGGCGTAAAACATGCTTTAGTTCGCGATGCCTCTTGATATCAAGGATCTGGTCACGTCCCGCCTCGGTGAAAACTACGAGCTGCATGACCACTACCTGAACCGGACGCTGGTCAAGGTCCAGCGCACGATCGGTTTCGACATCGTCTATGCCCGCGCGGAGGGCGCCTATCTTTACGACATGGACGGGAAGGACTATCTCGATTTCCTTTCTGGCTTCGGCGTCTTCAATATCGGACGAAATCATCCCGTGGTGCAACAGGCGATCCGCGACGTGCTGGAATTGAATCTGCCCAATATGGTGCAACTCGATTCCGCTTTGATGAGCGGCTTGCTCGCCGAGCGCCTGGTGAAGCGGCTGGCGCAGCAGGGCGCACCGCATCTCGACTCCGTTTTCCTTTGCAACAGCGGAACGGAGGCGGTTGAGGGCGCGTTGAAATTTGCGAAGTGCGCCACGCGCCGTCCCCGGATTCTTTCGCTGAAAAATTCCTACCATGGGCTCAGTTACGGCTCGCTTTCCGTCACGGGCAACCCGGCTTTCCACGAGGGCTTCGGACCGTTCGTGCCCGGATGCGAAACCGTCACGATGGGTGATGTGGCCGAGCTCGAACACGAGTTGAAGAAGGGCGACGTGGCGGCTTTCATCGTGGAACTGGTCCAGGGCAAGAGCGTCAAGTTTGCGAAGGACGACTACTATAATCGCGCGCAGGACCTCTGCCGCCAATACGGTACGCTTTTCATTTGCGACGAGGTGCAGACCGGCCTGGGGCGCACCGGCAAATGGTTCGCTTTCGAGCATTGGGGGTTGGAGCCCGACATCCTCACGCTGGCCAAGGCGCTGAGCGGCGGTTACGTGCCTGCGGCGGCCATCATCACACGCCGTGCGATCTATCAGAAAACCTTTTCGCGCATGGATCGCTGCATCGTTCACTCGACGACGTTCGGACGTAACAATCTTGCCTGCGCCTGCGGTCTCGCGGCGCTGACGGTGCTGGAGGACGAAGGCCTGATCGATAACGCGGCGCGGATGGGCGCGTATCTCGAGAAGGGATTGACTGCGCTGCAAAAGAAATACGACATCATCAAGGAGGTGCGCGTGAAGGGCCTCATGTGCGCCATCGAATTTGCCGAGCCAGGCGGCCTCATGCCCAAGATGGGTTGGAAGCTCGTTCATTCGCTCGACTCGAGCATGTTCCCGCAACTGATCGTCACGCCGTTGCTGACCAAGCACCGCATCCTGACGCAGGTCGCCGCGAACAACGCCGACATCGTGAAGATTCTGCCGCCGCTCGTCGTGGGCGAAAAGGAAATCGACCGGTTTGTGAAGGCGCTCGATGAAGTCGTCGCCGACCTCGGCAAATTTCCCGGCCCCGTCTGGGAAATGGGCCAGAACTTCGTCAAGGCGCTGCGCACGAGCGACCCGCGCGACAAAGAACTCGCCGCGACGGCTTAGCTGAATGTTTTTGACGGAATTATCCCCAAGAGAAATTCCGTAAATTTGGTTCTAATTCTGTTAATTCCGTCAAAAATTCAGCGGCGGTCATAGACCGCCGCTACATTAGGAAGCCCTCCACCCATAGCCGCGATAATCAAACGTAACCGATCCGTCCGCGCCGAGATCGACCACGCCAAAGCCTTCGGTGCAGCCATACATCGGGCCGTTCCAGTAATTGCCGCAGACCGCGCCACTGTTGATCAGGCGCACGCCATGGCGCTCGAGTTGTTCGTGGAAATGCAAATGCCCGGCAAGGATGGCGCGGATGTTATGGCCGGGAACATTCTCGAGCAGCGTATCGCCATTGGTGCAAATCAGATTCCTCGGCTGAGGCAGGTGATCGCCTGACGCGCGCGCCAGCAAAAGCCCGAGCGGCAGGTTGGATGCGATCGGGATGTGAGTGGTCACAATCGTCGGCATGCTTCGATGCGCATCCAAGTCAGCGCGGAGAAAGGCCAGCTCGTCCGTGAAAAGCGCGCCGTAATAGCTGTTGGCCTGCATCGCAACATCATCGAGGACGACAAAATGCCAGCCCTTGCAGTTGAAGCTATAATAGAGGCTTGGCAAGTGGAGGCGATCCTGGAACAGCCCCTTGCCGTACTCCGGGTCGGCGGGTGAGACGTAGGGATTGTTCGTCCCGGCAAGGTCGTGATTGCCGAAGGTCCAGTGCGTCGGGATGCCGGTGTTGTCCTTCCAAAGCTGGAGAAAGAAATCAAGGGCGCTTTCCGCTCCGGGAATGGTCATGTCCCGCGCGCTATGTACGAGATCGCCTCCGACCAGAATGAAATCGGGACGGGGGTTGAGATTTTCCACGGCGGCCAGGCAGGCGACGATTCCCTCAACGGAGCGCCGCGCACCACCCTGGAGAAGATGCAGGTCGGTCAGGAAGGAGAAGCGAAATGATGTGGCCCGTGAGGGCGCGACATTCTGCGCGAAGAGGGAGTTGCCGCCAAAGGCTGCGACGGCTCCCGACCCGAAAATCTGGCGAAGAAAATGCCGGCGCGAATAACGAGATCGCTCGTCAGGTCTTGGTGGCGAAGCGGAGCAGCGTGACATCGTCGTCGATCATACGCTTCTTGCGGGCGTGGTCGAGCCACGAAAGGATGGCCTCCCATAGTTGCTTGCCCGACGCCGACTGCTTTTCCACGTAGGCAAAAAATTCGTCATAGGAACCACGGCCGCCCTGGGGATCGAGCAGTTCGTAGACGCCATCCGTGAAGAGATAAAGCTCGGACTGCGGAGGGAAATGGATGGTGATTTCCTGGACGCTATAGTCAGGCATGATGCCGAGGACGGAACCGCCGAAAGCGGTTTTCTCCAATCGCATCGCGCCGTCCTGCCTGGTGAGCAGCAAGGGCGGGGGGTGCCCGGCGTTCGCATAGGTGATCGTCCGCGCGGAGCGGGAGTAGACCCCGTACCAGACGGAAAAGAATTTGCCCACGTGATCTTTCATCTGGAAGGAGCGGTTGAGCCGTTCGATCACCATGGCGGGGCGGGAAAAATCGATTTGCGACGCCGGGTTGCGATTGCGCAGCAATTCCAGCGCGGTCACCGCCAGCAAAGTTGATCCCAGGCCATGGCCGGTGACATCGAGGACGTAAAAGGCGATTTGATCGTCGTTGATGCGGCGATAACCCAGCCCGTCGCCGCCCAACTCCGTGGACGGATCGAATCGCCAGTCGATCATTTCCTCCCCGGCGAGGGGAGGGGGCAGCATGTTGCGCACATACTTGGAGGCTTCGGCCAGTTCTCCCTCGAGCCGCTTTTGCGTGTCGACGAGTTGCTGGCGCGTATTCAGCAACTCGTTTTGGGTCTGGATAATATCGCTCAAGTTAATTTCGCGCTCGACCAGTTCGGCGAAGGAGACGAGAGCCGCGACGTCCTCATCGCCAAAATTTCGCGGCTCGGTATCGACCAGGCAGAACGTGCCGATCTTGTGGCCACGCGGGCCGGATAACGGCACTCCCGCATAAAATCTCACGTAGGGTTTGCCCACCACATAGGGATGGTTTTTGCCGATCGGATGAAGACGGGCGTCGGGGATAATCAACGACCCGTCCTGGTGAATCGTGTACTGACAAAAAGAGAGATTGCGCGTGGTCTCGGTAGGACAGATTCCGACGCGGGATTTGAACCACTGGCGTTCGCTGGCAATAAGGGCGACGTAGACGGTTGGTATCCGGAAAAATTCCGACGCGAGCCGGGTGATCCGGTCGAAACGCTCCTCGGGCTCCGTGTCCAGCAGTCGTAGCGAGCGCAGATCTTCCGACCGCTCTGATTCCAGGACGGGATCCAATGTTATCTCCGGCGCTTCGGGCCAGGCAGGGTATTGCAAAATCGCACTCACGTTTTCACACTACTGCATGACGCCGGTACGACAAGGGCGCTCACTAAAATCCCTTGATCAACTGGTAGAGCGTGTAGAACGCCGTACACGCGAGGAGGAAATAGCTGAAAGCGACCGACGGATAATAGAGGGCGATGGCGCGGCTGCGCTCCGGCGCCTGGATGCTCCCGACCTGCGCGCGAATATATTGGTCCAGGGCGTGCGCCAGCTCGCGGCCCTCGCGATTGCGGGCCCAAAACGCCAGGTAGGAATGATATTTGTGCTCGAAAAAGTTCACGCGCACCACGAGCGGGGGCGAGATGTACCGGTTGCGTGATTCCACCCATTCAGTTTTCAAATTGGCCTTGGCAAGGAAGTCGCGGACGAGGCGATGAATGTCGTCGCGATTGATGTTCAACACGCGCATCGTGACGTTGAGCCGATAGAGCCGGTAGAGAAAAAAGAGGATAAAAAGGGTTTCGAGGATATAAACGCCATCTCCCATCCTTCCATTTTCGTAGCCCACCCACGCCCAATAGATGGTCATGAAAAAGCGCAGAGTCCCCTCCAGGATGCAGAAAACGGCCAGCCAGCCGAGGAATCGTTCGAAGGGCGCGGGAACGTAGACCCTTCGGCGCTTGGTGTGGGAGGATTTGATGAGCGCGAGCAAGCAGCCGAGCAGCGATCCCAGGCCTGCCGCCCCGGCGCCCAGGCGCGCGCTCCATTTCATGCTGGGCGTGGTTTTCAGTGCGTGCAGATGCGGGTTAATGATGTTAACGCGCAGAAGGCTCATCTCGCGCCCGTTCTTATCATAGTAGTTATTGGTGAGGGAAAGCGGATGGTCGGTCACGGTCTTGTAGCTGAAGGCATAGTAGCCGTGGACCGGATTTTTCATCGGCTGATCCTTGGCGTTGCGCAGCGTGACGATGGTCGTATCGCCATCCACCTTGATGCGAATCGCGGGCGCGCCATAGTGGATATGCGGGGAGGGATGTCCCTCGCCGTCGAGGAAGAGGAGCCGTGCGACGTTGCCCTGCTCATCATATTCCTGGCGAATGACCGCCGCGCCCAGGTTCAGCAGGATTTGCGGATTGCCATCATCACCGAAGTAGGCCTTTTCAACCACGCGATTTTTATCGTCGTATTTGTAAACCACCTTGGCGAATTCCGTCCCTTTCTCGTTGCAAGGTTTTCCGTCGGGATCGAAGAAGGCCTCGCTCAGCTTGTTGCCGCGATCGTCGTAGGTGGAGCGGCACTCGTGGACGCCGTTGTCAATGATGTCGGCGGGCGCGCCGGTCGTGTCAAAATAAGATTCGTCCAAAAGCAGGCCGCGCTGGTCGATGGTGCGCTGGAGCTGATGCACGCCGCTGCTTTTCTCCTCCGCGGCCAAACCGGACGCGTCGAAATAACTTTCGATAATCTGGGTCGAGTCGGGATAAAGCGTATAAGTCGTGCGAACCACGGCGATGCCGTCGTTGTTATTCAGCGGATTACCGGAGGCGTCATAGTTGCTCCGCTCAATCGGTCGCCCCTGCTCGTCGTAAGCCGTACGCGTCTCAAAGAAGCCGTTGTTGTCGGTGATTTCCGTTCCGAGCAAGCCGATGCGCCGGCCGGCGATTAGTCGGCCATTATTATCGAGCGTGCGAACGTAATGAATCACGCCCGCGCTGTCGCGTGTCCGCCCGCCCGAGGCATCGAGGTTGGCAACATCGGTCGGGTAACCGGCCTTGTTGAGCGTGAGTTCCTCGCCAAAAACGCCGTCCTCATCCTGAACAGGTGCACCTTGGGCGTCGTGAAACCAGATGCGTTCGATGCCGGGCTGGTATTCGAAATCGATGCGCGGCACACCCAGAAGCGGGTCCGGCATGGGCAAGCCGGCGCGGCGGTATTCGATCTGCTGCACCTTTCCGTCCGAGCTGTAGGCAAAACGGTAACAGTTCGAGCGCGCGGCGTCCTCTTCCGTCAGCGCGCCGGTGCCGACGAACTGGTAGTGCGGGTCCAGATTGATGGTAAAAAAATACGCAGGCTCGCCGGGGAGCGTGGCTGGCGTCGGTAAAGATGGCATCGCGTCGGCAAAGACCGGCCCGCCGATTAAGGCGAAGACCCAGAGAAAAATCGATTTGGTCATGGGGTGTGAGCCGGAACCAGGACTTCGGCCAATTCGCGAATCCGCTTTTCGTCCAGATGCGGTCCAATGAAGACGAGGCCCGTCGCGAGGTCTTCGCCGTTCTCGAGCGGGAGCAGGAGCAGTTCGGATTGCTCACGGACCTGCTGAAAAGTGTGGAGTTTCCCCGGAGATTCGGTCAGGCGAATGAAGCCCTTGGCGCGAAAGACAGAGGTCGGAAGTGATCCCAAAAAGCGTTGAAAAGCCATTCGCTCCACCGGCGAGGACAGAGGTAAAAAAAGCGTGGAAGCGGCATGTGGCAGCTCCTCGTCGTGATGGTGATCGTGGTCATGCTCCGCATGGTGATGATCGTGCTCGTCGTGCGAGTGGGCGTGGGCTTTATGTGCCGCCGCGCTCGTTCCTGCGCCGCTGAGCAGGTCGGGCGCAATTTCTCCCCGCCGCGTCATGACGATCTGCGCCAAGGGATTGATCTTGCGCAGGCTGATCTCGACCCGCTGACGCGCGGAGTCGTCAAGGCGGTCCGTCTTGTTCAGGAGGATGAGATCGGCATAGCGTATCTGCTCTTCCTGCACCGCGCGGCCTCGCCACGAGCAGGGAAAATCGGAGCCGTCGACGACGAGAATCATGCGGCGGATCACCGTGCGATCCTGCAGTTCCGGCGCGCTCAGATGATCGAGAACCTCCTCGGGGTCGGCCAAGCCGGAGGTTTCGATCCAGACGAGATCGAAGTCCGGGTTATCGGCCAGCGCCGCGACCTGGGCAACGAGGTCCTCGAAGCTCTGGCAGCAGACACAACCGCCGGTGATGCTGCGCAATTCCAACTGACGGCGCGCGAGCAGGGCCGCGTCGACGTTCACGGAGCCAAAATCATTGATGATCACCGCCGTGCGCTTGAGCGGAACTTCCGTGTGGGTCAGCCAGTGTCCGAGCGTGGTGGTTTTGCCGCTGCCGAGAAAGCCGGTCAGCAGCAGAAGGGGAAGAGGTTGCGTGCGCGTCATGCGGTTCGGTTGCCTTTTGCGATTCTTCAATCTAGCGTAGCGCAGATGTACCGGTCGATGTCAGTTTTTTTCGTCATTTTGGCTTTTCTACTTACACAGGTGGCGCCGGCCGATGAGCCCCGCTTGGGCCTCGAGGCGAAGCAGATGATCGTTTGCCTCGCGCCCGATGCCTCCTCGTCCGAGGGCACGTTACAACTTTTTCATCGGGACGATTCCGGCCAGTGGCAGGCCGATGGCAAACCGTGGCCGGTCTTGTTTGGAAGGGGAGGGCTCGCGTGGGGCCGCGGCATCAGCCCGCCGCAACCTGGTCCGCAAAAGATGGGCGGCGATCATCGTAACCCCGCCGGGCTTTTCAAAATCGGATTCGTCATGGGCTATGCGCCAACGCTGCCGGATGGAGCGAAGAACTGGCCCTATCATCAGGTCACCGATCGCGATGCATGGATCGACGACCCCACGCTTACCCAATTGACCTATAACCATCTCTACACACTCCCGCCGGGCGCGCCATTGCCCGATTGGTGGGAAAAAGAGCATATGCATCTGGGTGATTCCGCTTACCAATGGCTCGTGCTGATCGAGCATAACTATGACGATCCCGACCCGAAAGCGGGCAACGAGATCTTCTTTCACGTTCGGCGCGGCGAACACTACCGCACGGCAGGCTGCACAACGATGGAACTCGATAATCTCGAACGGCTCATCAAATGGCTCGAACCCGGTTCCAACGCGATGCTCGCAGAACTGACCCGCGCCGACTACGCTCGCCTTTGGCAGGCTTGGCATCTGCCGCCGCCCAGTTCTCCGCAGCCGCCGTCGTGAGACGGCGGAGAGATTGAAGAAATACGCATCGCCTCTCAAAAATCCGTGCTCTCACGAGCACGGCTACATAGAATGCACATTTGCCACTTTCTTCTTCGCCTTCACTGCACGAACCTTTTCCGGCGGCAGCGCCTTCGGATCATTGCGAATCCAGTGAAAAAGAAACTGCTGGGCGTAGCCCCGGTACGGCCCGAAGTGGGAATCGGCGAAGGCCTGCAAGCGCTCGTGTTTGATGCGCTGGCTGCCGTTAAAATAAAGCCGGCGCAGGACACGATCGACCCAGACGTCGATCGGAAAAACCTCGGCGCGGCCATAGGCGAAGAGCAAAATGCAGTTGGCGACCTTCTCGCCCACGCCGCGAAGGCGTGTCAGATGTTCACGGGCTTCCGCCGTGGGCAGGGTGGCGATGCGCTCCAGCGAAATTTCGCTCGATGCGACCTGCCGCGCCGCGACGAAAAGATGCCGGGCGCGGAAGCCGAGCTTGCAGGCGCGCAGCTTCGCCTCGGTTGCCAGGGCCAGCCGCGAGGCGTCCGGGAACGAGTGCAGACCATCGCCGATCTCATCGCCAAACAACCGCCGCAGCTCGTGGTTGATCTGCTCGATCTGCACGATTTGCTTCAGCGACGAGCAGATGAAATTGCACAGCGTTTCCCATGGCTCCTGGCGCAAAATCCGCAGGCCCGGCGCGAAAGCCCGCGCCTTTTCCAGCCATGGATCGTTCGGGAACGTGGCGAAGATTTCTCGCACGGGGATGTTCAAATTGAAATAGGACGTTACGGCCTCACCGGTCAGGCCCGGCCCCACCGCACGCAGGGCATCACCCTGCTGCCAGACCGTGCACGGGCTACGATCGATCCAGCCCCGCCATTTCCCGTCGTTCGTGCGCTTCCACGAGAAGGCCTGCCCGCTGGTCAGCGTGGAGTCGAGGTCAAGGCCGCGAGTCATCAGCGTCAGCGAGACCAGCGGGGCATCGGGATCGAAGAGGAGAGACGCGTCGGGCATAAGCTATTTGTCCTGGGCTTTGACGCTATCAATGACTTTGTTGAAGAGCGGCAGGTTGGCGGTGATAAGCGGTTCCGGCCCGGTGAAACGCCAGTAAATATTGCCGTTTGGATTTTCAATCACAGCGCCGAGCAGGCCGTAATTTGCTTTCGGTACGGGTGGTACGCCCGGCAGCGTGACGACCTGGTTGTAGGTGCCAAAAATCACCACCTGGGTAATCGTGTGACCGCCGGTTTGGTGATGCTTGATTTCCGCCGCGGCCGGATTGCCGTCGGCATTGAACATGGTGCCGATCCACGCCTCGATGTTTTCCTTGGCGCTGCCGCCGACCCCGGGCCCGAAATAAAAGACCACGACTTCGCCGCCGTCGCCCTCGCCATGCAAAGGGGGCACACGCCATTGACCGCCTCGGGCCGGGCTTTCCACCGGCTCAATTTTCCACCGGGAGGGAATGGTAAAATTCAGGTCGCCGACCGGAAAGCTTGGGCCGTAAAGGGAGACATCCGCATCGCGCGCCTTTGCGGGAGTGATGAAAATCACCGCTCCCCCGGCCATAAATAACGCCGCTATGGCCCACCACATGACTCCTCGCATATCGGCTACTATCTAGGAAACTGGCCGCGAGACAAGTCCTGCGGACGGCTACCCGCGCTTCTTAGCCGCGGGCTTCTGGCACGCCGGGCATACGCCGGAAAGCTGAAGGGAGTGGCTTATGCCGGCGTAGCCGCGCTCCTTGGCGATCTGGTCTTCAAAACGTTCGACCACGCATTCGTCCAGCGGTTCGACTTTATGACACGTCCTGCAGATCAGGTAGTGATGGTGATGATGTCCATCGCGTGCCTTGATCTCGTGCCGCGTCGTGCCATCGATCCAGGCGACCCGCTGCACCAGCTCCTTTTCTTCGAGGATCGAAACGAACCGGAAAACGGTGGCGAAGTCGCAGCCCTCCTTGCTCACCTTTTCGTGGATATCCGCGAGGGTGAGGGGGACCGAGCTGGCATCGAGCAGCTTCACGATGGCGATCCGCCCATGCGTGGCTCGCAGTCCGTGCTCGCGCAGCCACGCGGTGGCATCGATGGCGTGGTGATGGGAGTGATTCTCCGGCTTCGTGCCCATGGTTACTTGTAGCACCGTCCGGGCTGGCCTGAAAGTCTTCTTCTCCTAGGGTAGTGACGCTGTTAGATTAAGAGGCTGAGGAACAAGATTTTGGCCAATCTATGGGCACTAATCGGAATGATTGCGGGTGTGCGCGTGGGATTTCTTCCACTTGATTGGATTTTCCGGGCTCTTTCTCATTTTATCGACCTCAAGCAAAAGCCCTTGAGCCTATATTTAGGAGCACTGAGCATCGGATTTGTAGTTTTTTTTGCGGTACTCGGCGGAAGATGGTTCTACCACCTTTTCTATCGAGGCGAACTTTGGGGTTATCGAGCAGACAGTAGGTCAGACTGATACCCTGACTTTCCAAGCTCATCGTTGCGTCGAGGCGCGTGCTTCGCTAGGATCAGGGAAATGTCCGCCACCAACGTCATCAGCCATACCGACGAGATCAACGCCCGCATTCTCGCGGTTTCCGAGGATCGCATCGCCGGTTTTGTGCGTAATCCCATGCGCGAAATTGCCGATGGCTGTGGCCTGCCCGTCGATCTCGTCATCGAACGCATCCGCGCCATGTTGCAGGCGGGGACGATCCGTCGCGTGCGCCAGACCCTTATGGCCACCGATCTCGCGCCCGGTGCGCTGGTCGCGTGGGAGGTCGACGCGGCCGATCTCGATGCCGCGTTCGAGTACATGTTCCAGCGCGATCCCTTTTCCGGCCATGTCGTCGTCCGTTCCACCGATACGCCGATCCATGGTTCCCAGTACAAACTCTGGACCACGCTGAAAGTGCCGCACGGTTTTTCCATGCGCAAACATGCCGATTACCTGCGCGATAAAGTCGGCGCGAAGCACTACCGGCTCATGCCCGCGCGGGGAATTTTTGCGCTCGGCGTTGGCCACACCCGCCGCAAGTCGATGGAGCCCGGCGCGAAATCAGACGCTGCCGCCGAGATGCACGAGGTGCGCGCGGTGAAGCTGAGCGAGCTCGAATGGCGCGTGCTGATGGCCCTCAAGCGCGACCTGGCTCCCGAGGAAATCACCGAAAATCTTTGGGAGCCGCGCGCACGCGAAGCCGATCTTCCACTGCCGGTTTTCTTCGAGGTGGCCGAAAGTCTCGACGTGCGCAAAGTCATCGGGCGCTTCTCGACCTTCCTGGAGCACGTCAAGCCGACGGCCACCGGCGAGCGTGTCACCCGCTTCAACGCACTCTTCCATTGGGCGGTTCCGGTGGGGCGCGAAATTGAGGCGGGCCGCGAGATCGGTCGGCACCATATCCTGACCCACTGTTACTGGCGCGAGGGCGGCCCCGAATTCAACCACGTCAACATCATGGCCGTGGCGCACGGGACGGACCGCGACCTGGTTCGCGCGCACAAGGCGGCGATCGATGAGCACCTGCGCGCGATCGGCATGCCGTTCAGCTATACCAATGTTTTTTGGGGAGGGCGCAGCGAAATCAAGCCCTCGGAAATCGCCCCGGCGGCCTATGCCGAGTGGTGCCGCTCGACGGGGCTCGATCCTGATTCCATGCGTGACGAGCTCTAACCATTCGCCGTCCATTCTCTGCAAATAGTTTCCATCAATATGGATTACAATTACGGTGACCGGATTGACACAACCGTCGTCATGGATAGTTTGCCCTGACCAAATTTATAATCGAGGTTTGATGATGGATGATGTTTTGAAAAGTGAAAGTATTGCGGTCGAGAGAAAGACTTTTATCTTCGACCTGCGCGAAAATCCCCGCGGTCGGTTTCTCCGCATTACAGAGGACGCCAATGGACGGCGCGATTCCATTGTCATTCCCGCACCCGGGCTTGAGGAAATCCGTCGGGTGCTTGATGAAATCATCGCCACGCATCGGGCCACCGGCGGCGGTTCGAGGTCTTGAAGTTTAATCTCTTGGGTCTAATTCCCCGAAGCTTGCTTCGGCTTTTCTCTCGGTTTCAGGTTGCATTCCAAAATGCCCCGGAGCTTGCTCCGGGGTTCTTTACTCTCTTTGGGAAAATTCCCCATCGCTTGTGGAGTGCAATTCGGTTGGCCCGGCAACGACAGGCGAGCCTGTTTTGTCCGGGTTCGCGTGGAGACATTCCACGCGAACAGGAGGTCGGCAGGTGATACCCAGATTTTTTGTGACCTCCTGTGCGCTCGCGATGCCGCGCTCGCGCACCCGGGCAACAAGTAGCCCGGGCCACCAGATGGAGGCAGAATAGTTAGAGGTCCTTCGACAAGCTCAGGATGACGATCTTTTAATAAAGTCGCTGACGCGACATTGCTGTCGCCGACACGATATGGGCAATTCCCAACAGGTGCAGGGCCAGCAAACAATGTCCAAAGCTTGCTGCAGTTCTTGAAGTTTAAGGGCCGCTGGTCGTATCCGGGCCATTCGCCGTGTCTTGCGGCGGCGGTGGTGAGATATGGTGGATGGCCGCTTCGGCCGCAGCCTTGATCGTTGCGGGCTCGTTCGGATCGGCATCGATCGCTTCCAAATCGGGGAGGGAGACTTCGTCCTTCAAATTGCCCAGGCCGATGATGCTCCAGCCGCGCATATTGACGTCGGGATCCTTGAGCGTTTGGCGCAGGGTCGGGATCACCGAGGGATCACCCGATTCGCCCAGTCCCTTGACGGCATCGAGTCGAGTGGTCAAATCGGGTGAGCTTACCAGCTTGAGCAATACCGGGACCGACCTGGGATCCTTCATAATCGAGAGGCAGACGGCGCAAATCAGCACGATATCGGGATTTGGGTCCGACAACCGGGCGGCGAAATCGTCCGCCGAGGCAGCAGGTGTGCCCGGCCCTTTGCTCAGGAATAAAAGCGCGGTCTCCGCCGAGCTCTTCACCGTGCTGTCGGAATCGGTCACCGCATCGAGCAGCGGTTTAATCGCGCGACCGTCGTGTTCCTGTCCCAGGGAGTTGGCCGCCTCCGATCGCACGTCCCAGTACGAATCCTTCAGCGCATCGATCAAGGGTTGCACCGTCTGCGGATCTTTGATTGATCCCAGCGCGACGACAGCGGCGCGCCGAACCTCCTGGTTCGGGTCCTTCGTCGCTCCAACCAGCGCGGTGATCGCACTCGCGCTGCCCGTCAGCCCTAAAATGCGTACGGCTCCGGTTCGAATCACCGGGTTGGAGTCATGAAGCAAGTCATAAACCACGGTATCGTTTGGGCTTCCGGTCAGGATGTCGGAGTAAACCGCGGAGGCGAGGTCAGCCCGCTCAAGGAGGATGTAAAGTGGAATTTGGGCGCGCTCCATTTTCAGGATTTCCGGATCAGCCTGCACTTTTTTGGTCTCGGCGTCCGCTGTGGCCTGGTCGGTCGGCGTGCCCGCGTCGCCGCGAATCTTTGCCTCGCGGGCGCGCAAGGCGTCGACGAGGACGTCATTGGCATCCTGATATTGCTTCTGGTCTTCGAGGCCCGTTGCCTTTTTCATCGCCTCGGCTGTCTCCTTGTTGCCACAACCAGCCAGAAGAACCGCTGTGCCGAACGCCAGCACGAACCGCCAAAAACACTTATTCATGAGAGAGTTCAATTAAGCGGCACCTTGCCGCTCCACGCAAGGAAAAGCTCCTGCGCCTCCATTAAAGATAAATACTCGCCTCTCGCTGAGCGCATGAGGTTGCATCGTGGCCTGCTTTCGTTGACATTAGGGATATGTCCACCCGCCGCACCGTCCGCGTGGCTGAGGTTCTTCGCAAGGAACTCGCCGCCTGCATGAGCCAATCTCTCGATCTTGAGGGGCTGCTTATTACCATCGCTTCGGTCGAGCTTCCGCCCGACATGCGCCAGGCTTACATTTATGTGAGCACCCTGCACCCTGACCTGGAAGAAGAGCAGGCGCTTAAGGTCCTCAACAGCAACCGGAAAGCATGGCAAAGCTTCATCGGGCGCAGGCTTGGACTGAAGTTCACGCCGCAACTCATTTTCCGCTTTGATCGCGCCATCGAGCGGGGTGACCGCGTCATGGAAATTCTCACCAAGCTCGAACAGGAAAAGGAAAAGCCCCAGGAGGAAACGTAGCCGCCGTCGTGAGACGGCGGACGTCGGGCTGGTGCGGCGTGTTTTCAGTTTCCTTTTTCAGCCCTTTGTGTTCTTTTGCGGCCAATATGCCTGCTTCCAAATCGAATCGCCGTCATGACGGCCGCAAGCCCGACCAACTCCGCCCCATCACCTTTCAACCCGGCATTGCGCCCCACGCCGCCGGATCGGTCCTGGCCAGTTGCGGACGCACCCAGGTGATCTGCGCCGTCACGGTGGAGGAAAACGTCCCGCGTTGGATGAAAGAGCAGAAAGTCACCGGCGGCTGGATCACGGCGGAGTACTCCATGCTGCCCTACTCGACGCTCGACCGCAAAGCGCGCGACATCACCAAGGGCCGCATCGATGGACGCAGCACGGAAATCCAGCGCCTGATCGGACGCAGCGTCCGCGCCGCCGTCGACCTGGAGGCCCTCGGCCCGCGCACGCTCTGCGTCGATTGCGATGTCCTTGCCGCCGACGGAGGCACGCGGACCACGGCCATCACCGGCATCTACGTCGCGCTCGAGCTGGCCGTGGTGAAATTGCGCGAAGGCGGCTTCCTTAAGGACTCCGCCAAGTCCCCGATCAAGACGCCCTTTGCCGCCATCAGCGTCGGCATCGTCGAAGGCCGCGCCCTGCTCGATCTCGATTACATCGAGGACAAGGACGCCGAGACCGACATGAACGTGGTCATGACGACGCGCGGACAATTCATCGAGGTCCAGGCCGGCGGCGAAGAGAGCACCTTCTCGCCCGGGGAATTTGCCGCGCTTCTCGCCCTTGCGACGAAAGGCATCAAAAAACTCGGCGCGCTGCAAAAGGCCGCTTTGAGGTAATCGTTCCAAGCGGGATGCGATTCGCTTGATGGGGTTAACACCCCATACCGCAACAAGCACTTCTGCGTTTAGGTTGTCAGGGTGGTTGGTAAGCAGCATGAGTTGCTTGACGATCAAGCTTATGCCTCTCGACGAGAAAGTCACCCTGGTGAATGCTACGCTGCCGAATGATGAAAAAGGGCGCTTGGAATCACTGCGTCGATACCAGATTCTGGATACCGATCCGGAACAGTCGTTTGATGAGATTACTTTGCTGGCCTCGCAAATCTGCCAGACGCCAATTGCCTCGATGACTTTGGTCGATGAAAGCCGCCAGTGGTTCAAGTCCAAGATCGGCATCGCTGCAAACGAAACGCCGCGCGACTTTTCTTTTTGTGCGCAAACGATTTTGCAAAAGGGCGTGCTTGAAGTTGAAGATGCGCAGGGGGATCGACGTTTTGCCCTGAGCCCGCTGGTGAATGGCGATCCCAAGATTCGGTTCTACGCTGGGTTCCCGCTGATCATGTCGGACGGCCATGCGCTGGGTTCGTTATGCGTGATTGACCAAGTCCCACGCAAGTTGACTGAAAAACAAAAATCCGCACTTGGGATATTAAGCCGACAAGTAATCGCCCAGCTTGAATTACGACGGGCGCTCAAGTTTAAAAGGCTGGATGAGGAACAATTGCTCTCATCCGAGCTTAGATATCGGCGCCTGTTTGAAGCGGCCAGGGACGGCATCCTGATCCTCGACATCGAAACCGGACGCATCACCGATGTTAATCCATTCCTGGTTGAGTTGCTCAATTTTTTTCGCGACGACATGATCGGCAAAACCGTCGGCGAACTAAGTCCATTCAAGGACATCGAGTCCAATAAGGTCATGTTGCAGCGCCTCCAGGACCATGGGTACGTCCGTTACGAAGATCTGCCGCTTGAGACGAGCGATGGTCGCCACATTGCCGTGGAGTTTGTCTGTAACGTCTATCCGGTGGGTGATAAAGAGGTGATCCAATGCAATGTCCGCGACATCACGGTACGAAAAAAGGCGGACCAGCAATTAGTGCTGCTCAATACCTGCGTCTCAAATCTTAATGATATTGTTCTGATCACCGAGGCTGAACCGATTAACGAACCGGGACCAAAGATCGTTTTCGTCAATGAAGCCTTCGAGCGCATAACGGGTTATACCCCGGCTGAGGTCCTCGGGAAAAGCCCGCGCTTTCTCCACGGAAAAAACACGGACCGAAAAATTTTAGCGGAGATTCATCAGGCCTTGGCCAAGGGCCAGCCAATTAGGAGGCAAGTCATCAATTGCAAAAAAGATGGCACCGAATATTGGATGGAAATCGACATCGTCCCTGTTCTGAACAAGACGGGCAAGTGCACCCACTTTGCCGCCATCGAACGCGATATCACCGAATCGCGAAACCTGAAGGAGTCGCTCAAGCTCTTCCGAACCCTGATGGATCAGTCCTCCGACGCGATTGAAGTGATCGATCCGGAAACGGGCCGCTTTCTCGATTTTAACGAAACAGCCTACCGCCGGCTTGGCTACAGCCGCGATGAGATGCTCTCACTGAGCATGAGGGATGTCCTTGATGCCCGGGATAACCAGTTCTCGTTGCGCGGCGCCATGGACGAGTTACGAAGAACTGGCTCCAGAACCATCGAAACCCGGCAGCAACGAAAAGACGGCTCGACGTTTCCGGTCGAAATCAGCGTTCAATACATCGAGGAGAGCAGGGACTACCTGGTTGCCGTGGTCCGGGATATCACCGATCGCCACCGAATGGAGAAGACCTTGCGGGAAAGCGAGGCCAAATTCCGCACCTTATTTGAAGTTTCTAATGATGCCAATTTCATCCTCTACAATGGCTTATTTGTGGACTGTAACGACAGGGCTTCGGAACTTTTTGGGATGACTCGCGAAGAACTCATCGGACAACCCCCCTCTCGCTTTTCTCCGGAATTTCAGCCTGACGGCCGACGGTCGCAGGATAAAGCCACAGCAGTTATAGAGGGCGCCCTGGCAGGGGAGCCGCAATTTTTTGAGTGGGTAAACCAACGCCCTGATGGCTTGGCTATATACGTGGATGTTAGTCTAAACCGTTATGAACTTGTCGGGAAAGTCTATCTCCAAGGCATCGTGCGCGATATCACCCAGAGGAAAAGGGCCGAGGAGCAAATTGCAGAACAGGCTACTTTTCTCGACAAGGCGCAGGACGCGATTTTTGTTCGGGACCTCAAAGGAAAAATGCTTTTTTGGAACAAGGGCGCCGAGCGCATGTATGGCTGGTCACGGCAGGAAGTCGTTGAACGGACGATGGACGAACTTCTCTATACCCACCCCAAGGACCTGGAGGAAGCCTATCGGCTGACGGCTTCCCTCGGGGATTGGCACGGTGAACTCCAACACTTCACCAAGGATGGGCGTGAACTCATGATCGAGTCGCGGTGGACACTCATCCGGGACCGTGAAGGGCACCCCAAATCGGTGCTCGCAATCAACACGGACATCACGGATAAAAAGAAGATCGAAGCCCAGTTCATGCGGGCGCAGCGCATGGAAAGCATCGGCACGCTCGCGGGTGGCATAGCCCACGATCTCAACAACATCCTGACACCAATTTTGCTGTCGATCGAGCTTCTCAAGGAAACCGCGAGCAGTCCGGAGTCTGCGAAAATGCTGCAAACGATCGAAGTCAGCGCAAAACGAGGCGCGGATATCGTCAGGCAAGTGCTTTCTTTCGCACGCGGCATGGAAGGCGAAAGACTTGAAATCCAGCCCAAGCATCTCCTGAGCGACCTGGAAAACATTATCAATGGTACTTTCCCGAAAGACATCCGTTTGCATTTCTCCGTCCCCAACGATACGTGGACAATCCTCGGTGATCCCACTCAGGTACATCAGATCCTTTTGAATCTTTGCGTGAATGCCCGGGACGCCATGCCGAACGGAGGCATCCTGACAATCGGTGTTGAAAACATTGTGCTCGATGACCAGTACGTCACGATGAATAGCGGTGCCAAAGCCGGGCGATACGTCAATATATCCGTCAAGGATACCGGAATGGGCATACCGCCGGGTATTGTCGATAAAATCTTCGAACCCTTCTTTACGACCAAGGAAATTAACAAAGGCACCGGCTTGGGCTTATCGACCGTTATGGGCATCGTAAAAAGCCATGAAGGAGTCGTTAATGTGTATACCGAACCCGGCAAAGGCACCGTTTTCAATGTCTACCTGCCTGCGATGGAACTTTCTTTGCAGGCGCGCAAGAAACAGGAGGAAGAAGCCAGCTTGCCGCGAGGAAACGGCGAGACCATTCTGGTCGTGGATGACGAAACGTCCATTCTCATCATTACCAGTCAGACATTGCAGGCATTCGGTTACCAGGTTTTGACCGCAACCGATGGAGCGGAAGCGGTCGCTATTTACGCTCAACACCGGCATGAAATCGCCGTCGTCCTCACGGATATGATGATGCCAATCATGGACGGCCCGGCTACCATTCGCGCCCTGACAAAAATCGACCCGGCTGTTAAGATTGTGGCGGCCAGCGGCCGGAATGCGAGTGCCGAAGTAGCCAAAGCATCTGGAATCGGCGTCAAACACTTTCTGACAAAACCCTATACGGCAGGAACCCTGCTTAAGAGCATGCGGGCAATATTGACTGAACCTTGATGCTGGATTCATTTTGGCCAAGTCATCCTTAAGCTTGGCCAGACGGCGCTCTGCCAAATCGCAGTCCGTCATGACAAAACTACGACGGATTTCCTTGCCCGCCGATTTGATCCGAGCATAATAATTTTCCCGTCCATCCAAGCAGGGGAATTAGCTCAGTTGGTAGAGCGTCTCGTTCGCAATGAGAAGGTCAGGGGTTCGAATCCCCTATTCTCCACGCTTTTAAAGGGAAAAGGTTGAAGGGCAAACGGTACAAGGATGGCGCTTTTCGACGTGAGTCCTTTTCCTTTTAACCTTTTCCCTTTCCCCTTCTAAGGATGCGTCATTTCCTCGGGCTTGACCGTGGCATCGAATTCCTCGCCGGTCAGGTAACCGAGCTTAATCGCCGTCTCGCGCAGGGTCGCATGTTCCTTATGCGCCGTCTTGGCGATCGTCGCCGCCTTGTCGTAACCGATCTTCTGGTTCAGCGCGGTGACGAGCATGAGCGAATCGTTGAGAAAATGTGCGATCCGTTCCCGGTTCGGCTCGATGCCGACCACGCAGTGCTCGACCATCGACCGGCATGAATCAGTCAGGAGCCGGATCGAATGGAGGAAGTTGAAAATCATCACCG
>Ga0116229_10002670_pt1 | contig 28955 bp, 27 predicted proteins | sample S1TSphgellanicum_3_FD_87313 | JGI IMG/M metagenome (GOLD analysis project Ga0116229, IMG submission 87313) | Host-associated microbial communities from peat moss isolated from Minnesota, USA - S1T2_Fc - Sphagnum magellanicum MG | ecosystem: Host-associated > Plants > Peat moss > Unclassified...
CAGCGCGAACGGCATGATCGCGAGCCCGCCGAATTGCAGCAGCGTGCCGATCCAGATGTAGGGCACGCGCCGCCAACCCAGGGCGGATACGTGGTTGTCGGAGGCGAAGCCAATCAGCGCGCGAAACGGCGCGAACACGAGCGGCAGGCCGACCATCAGCGAGACGAGCCAGGCCGGCACGCCGAGTTCCACGATCAGCACGCGATTCAGGGTGCCGATCAACAGCACCATGGCCACGCCGACCGACACCTGGAACAGCGACAGGCGCAGCAGGCGGCCGAGCGGCAATTCCGTGGTCGCGGCGTCGGCGAAAGGCAGGAATTCCGTGCCGATGCGCATCCATTTGCGCGACAGTTTTGTGCCCATGGCCATCATCGTTTCACCAGTTCCATTGCTTGTGACTTGTAGAATCCGCTCGCGACGCGGCGCGTGCGGCCGATCCGGAACTCGCGCAAACCGGGCTCCCGCGCGATCGCGCGGCGCAGCGCCGTCTCGCCGACCGGTTCGATCGCCGGGGCGCGGTCCTTGCGCGGGAACAGCCGACCCACCCCCCACAGCAGCAGTAGCGCGGGGTTCTTCGGGGCGAACGTGAAGATAATCGAGTGGCGCGTCCGCGGCGCGTAGCCCGCCAGCACGCGCACAACGTCGGCCGTCCGATAGTGAATCAACGAGTCCATCGCGACGACATGATCGAACTCGCCCAGGGCGGGGTCGGACATGTCCCCGGAGCGGAACTCGATGCGGCCCGCGTCGAGCCGCGGCGGCAGTCGCTGCTCGGCCAGCCCCACCAGGGTCGGCGACAAATCGATGGCGAGCACGTCGGCGCCCCGCTTGGCGGCCGCCACGCCGAGCGCGCCCGTGCCACAGCCGGCATCGAGCAAGCGGCGCCCGTCGAGCGCATCGGGCAGGTAGCCGAGCAGGGTGCCGCGCATCTCGTCGCGCCCGGCCCGCACGGTCGCTCGAATGCGACCCACCGGATCGGTCGAGGTGAGGCGGGCCCAGGCGTCGACCGCCGTCCGATCGAAATAGGTCTTAAGCTGGCCGCGTCGTTCCTGAAATGTCACGGTCGCCATCAGTCGAATCCCAGCAGATCGAATATTTCGCGATCCTTGAGCGATCCGGGCGAGAGCGGCGGGGTGCCGTCCCACAGTGCCTGGGCAAGACGCAGATATTCGGTCTGCACCGCATCGAGTTCGGGCGAGCTCTCCATCTCGAACAACGTGGACTTCTTCAGGCGGCTGCGCCGGATCACGTCGAGATCGGGAAAGCGCGCCATGGTCTTCAGGCCCACCTTGTCGTTGAACTTGTCGATCTGGTCGGTGCCCGCGCTGCGATTCGCGATCACGCCGCCGAGGCGTACCGCATAGTTCTTCGACTTCGCCGCAATCGCCGCGACGATCCGGTTCATCGCGAAAATCGAGTCGAAATCGTTGGCCGTCACGATGAGCGCCCGATCGGCATGCTGCAGCGGTGCGGCGAAGCCGCCGCAGACCACGTCGCCCAGCACGTCGAAGATCACGACGTCGGTGTCCTCGAGCAGGTGATGCTCCTTGAGTAGTTTCACCGTCTGGCCGACGACGTAGCCGCCACAGCCCGTGCCCGCCGGCGGTCCGCCCGCCTCGACGCACATGACGCCGTTGTAGCCGGGATAGACGAAGTCCTCGATGCGCAGTTCCTCGGAGTGAAAATCGACCGACTCGAGCACGTCGATGACCGTCGGCACGAGGGTCTTGGTCAGCGTGAAGGTCGAGTCGTGCTTCGGATCACAGCCGATCTGCAGCACGCGCTTGCCGAGCTTCGAGAAGGCCACCGACAGGTTCGAGGAGGTCGTGCTCTTGCCGATGCCGCCCTTGCCGTAGACGGCGAACACCTTCGCGTTGCCGATCTTGAGGTTCGGATCCAAGGGTACTTGAACACTGCCGGCGCCATCGGCCGGGGGACACACGGCGCGCGCCCGTGCAGAGATCGGCGCGGTTGCTACGCTCATGCGGCTACTCCTTCGTAAATGCCTTCGAGTCTATCTTCCAGTTCTTCGCCGGCCGCGCGCAGCGCCGCCAAGGTCTTCTCATCGGGCTGCCAGTACTTGCGCTCGGATGCCTCGAGCAGCCGGTTCGCGACTTTCGCCGAGGCGGTCGGATTCAACTTGGCGAGGCGCGCGCGCATCTCGGGGTCGAGAATGAACGTCTGGCTGATCTGCTGATAGACCCAGGGCTGCACTTCGCCGGTCGTGGCCGACCATCCCATCGTATTGGTGACGTGCACCTCGATCTGGCGCACGCCCTCGTAGCCGTGTTCGAGCATGCCCTCGTACCACTTCGGATTCAGCGTCCGCGTACGGGTCTCGAGGGAGACCTGTTCGGACAGCGTGCGCACCGTGCCGCTGCCGCTCGTCTGGTCGGAGATGTACACCGGCGTCGAGGCGCCGCCCTTGGCGCGCCGCACGGCGCTGTTGATGCCGCCGAGCGTGTCGAAATAGGTGTCGACCGTGGTCACGCCGAGCTCGACCGAATCGAGGTTCTGGTAGGTGAGGCTCACGTCGGCCAGTACGCTCTGCAGGAGCTTCGCGTGCTGTACCGGCTTGCCGGCACGGCCGAACGCGAAGCTCTTGCGCCGCGAATAGGTTTCGGCGAGCTCGTCTTCCTGGTTCCACTGGCTGTTTTCGATCAGGTGATTGACGTTCGACCCATAGGTGCTGTCGGCGTTGCCGTAGACCCGCAGCGCGGCGGTCTCGAGGTCGCAACCGTGCTCCTGCTGATACTTCAGGGCGTGCTTGCGCACGAAGTTCTGCTCGAGCGGCTCGTCCGCCGCCGCCGCGATATACGAGGCCTCGGCGAGCAGCTTGATCTGCAGCGGCAACAGGTCGCGGAAGATGCCCGACAGCGTGACCATGACGTCGATACGCGGCCGACCGAGCTCGGCCAGCGGGATCAGCGTGGCGCCCGCGATGCGCCCGTAACCGTCGAAGCGCGGGCGCGTGCCGATCAACGCGAGCGCCTGGCCGATCGGGCCGCCTTCGGTCTTCAGGTTGTCGGTGCCCCAGAGCACGAGCGCGATCGACTCGGGAAACGCGTTGCCATCGGCGAGGTGGCGTTCGAGCAGCCGGCGCGCCTGACGCGCGCCATCGACGACGGCGAAGGCGCTCGGGATCCGGAACGGATCGAATCCATGCAGATTGCGGCCGGTGGGCAGCACCGCCGGCGTGCGCACGACGTCGCCGCCCGGCGCGGGCCGCAGGAATCGTCCGTCCATCGCCGCGAGCAGGGCGTCGATCTCGGGCGTCTCGGTCAGCAGCCGGTTGGTTTCCTGAAGTTCGCGCAGCAGCGCCAAGGTCTGTTCGCTGTCGGGCTCGCCGCTGGCCGCGAGCGCGGTCTCGGCCGTGCCGCCGCCCGCGAGGATCTCGAGGGCGCGGCGCGGCGGGCTCACGCCGTGCGCACCCTGCGCCATGGCCGCGAGAAAATCGAGCCGCTCCGCGGGCGTGGTCGGTTTGCCGACGACGTGCAGTCCGTGCGGAATCAGAGTGTACTCGAGTTCGAGGATCTGGCCCGCGAGCTTGGCCACGTGCGCATCCGAACCACCGTCCCAGAGCGGCTCCTGCTGCGCGAGATTCAGTGCCGCCGCCTGCGCCTGGATGACCCCGGCGAGCGTGTTGCGCTCCGGGATCGACTCGGGAGCAAGACCGCGCCAACTGTCGATCGACGCCTTCAAATCGACGAGACCGGCATACAGACCGGCGTTCGCGACCGGCGGGGTCAGATAGCTGACCAGCGTCGCACCGATGCGGCGCTTCGCAATCGTACCCTCCGACGGGTTGTTCGACGCATACAGGTAGATGTTCGGCAGGTCGTCGATGAGCCGGTCCGGCCAGCACGCCCCCGACATGCCGGTCTGCTTGCCGGGCATGAATTCCAGGGCCCCATGGGTGCCGAAATGCAGCACGACATGCGCGCCGAAATCCTCGCGCAGGAAACGGTAGAACGCGGAAAACGCGTGGGTCGGCGCAAAGCCCTTCTCGAACAGGAGCCGCATCGGATCCCCTTCGAAGCCGAAGGCGGGTTGAACTCCGACGAACACGTTACCGAAGCGCTCGCCGAGCACGTGGATGCTGGCGCCGTCGCTCTGCTGGCGGCCCGGCGCCGGGCCCCACTGGGCCTCGATTTCCTTCAGGTGGCGCTCCCGACGCACGTGCTCGCCGGCCGGAATGCGCTTGTGCACGTTGGCCATGGCACCATATTGCCCGGCGTTGCCGTTGATGATGCTGTCGCGCAGCGCATCGACGTCGGCGGGCACATCGACGTGATAGCCGGCGGATTGCATCGCGGCGAGCGTGCGGTACAGGGACTCGAACACGGACAGGTAGGCGGCGCTGCCGGTGTTGCCGGCGTTCGGCGGAAAGTTGAACAACACGATCGCCACCTTGCGGGCGGCGCGCGAGGCGCGGCGCAGGGCCACGAGCTTCGCCGTGCGCGCCGCGAGCATCTGGGCCCGTTCGGGGCAGGAATGCATGTCGTGGGCTGAATCGCTCGCGGTGAACGTGCAGGCCTGCGCGCAACCGGTACAGGTCACGCCCGCGGCACCCGGTCGGCCGCCGAAGGACATGAGACCGGTGGCGCCGTCGAGTTCGGGGATCGCCACCATGATGGTGCTTTCCACCGGGAGCAGGCCGCGTTCCGATGCGCCCCACTGATCGAGGGTCTGGAACTCGAGCGGATGCGCGGCGAGGTAGGGCACGTCGAGCGTCGCCAGAATGTCCTCGGCCGCCTTCGAATCGTTGTAGGCGGGTCCGCCGACCAGGGAGAATCCGGTCAGGGAGATCATGGCGTCGATCTGAGTGACGCCGTCCTTGATGAAAAACCGTTCGATGGCGGGCCGCGAGTCGAGTCCGGCCGCAAACGCGGGGATCACCCGCAGGCCGCGTGCCTCGAGCGCCGCGATCACGCCGTCGTAATGGCCGGCATTGCCGGCCAGGAGGTACGAGCGCAGCATCACGATGCCGACCGTGCCCTTGGAGCCGAGACCGAACGGCAGATCCTGCACGCGGTCGCTGTAACGGGACTTCAGGCGCGGGTGATAGACACCCACCTCCGGATATTCCACGGGCAGCGGGATCTTGTTCGCGGACCGCAGGCCCGCGCGCGGACCCGAGGCATAACGCGAGATGAGCAAGCGCACCATGTTCTCGACGTTGTCCTCGGAACCGGCGAGCCAGTATTGCAGGGTCAGGAAATAGGCGCGCACGTCCTGGGCCGAGCCGGGAATGAAGCGCAGCATCTTGGGGATCCGCCGCAGCATGCGCATCTGATCGGCACCGGCGGTCCCGGACCCCTTCTTCGCGCCGCGCAGCTTCTTGAGCAGGGCCATCGGACCGCTTTGAGCGCCGTCCATGCTGAATCCCCCCATGCGCGTCAGGCGCATGATCTCGGCGGCCGACATGGCACAGACCATCGCGTCGCAGTGCTCGCGTCGATTCTTCAAGGCCTCGAGCAGCGGCTGGAAGTGATCCTCCAGGAACAGCATCGTGATCACGATGATGTCGGCCCTGCCGATCGCCTCGATGCAGCGTTGTTGGCCGGTCGGCTCGGAGCCCCATTCGTCCGCCGCATGAATCTCCAGCGACAGTCCGGGCATGTCACGGACGAGACGCTGTTTGGCCCGCAGCGTCGCACTCGACAGATGGCTGTCCATCGTGACGATGACGAAACGCAGCGGGGCGCCACGCAGCGCGATCCGGTCAGCGGCTGTAATGGGCTTTCGCATCGTAGAGAGTCTCCACAGTGATCAGGGCGACCGAACGCTCGACGGCATAGCGTTCGGTATTGCGGCGCGCCTTGCCGCGCACGAAGAACGGAATCTTGCCGAGTTCCCGCTCGGCGTCGGGCGCCCAGACGTAACCCGTGGCGGGTACGGTCGGCACCGCGTTGGCCGGCGCCGCGTCGGTCGGCACGACCGGCGCCGCCACCGGCGTGCCCACGGCCGGCGCGGCGGCGTTCGCGGCCACCGACGCCGCGGCACCGGCCGTGGAGCCGAGATGCGAGGCCGGGGCGGCATCGTTGAATTCGAAATCACCGCGAAACATCGTCAACAGGTGTTCCTCGAGCCCCATCATCAGGGGGTGAACGAAGCTGTCGAAAATCACGTTCGCGCCCTCGAACCCCATTTGCGGCGAATAGCGCGCGGGAAAATCCTGGACATGGACGGGCGCCGAGATCACGGCGCAGGGGACCTTCAAGCGCTTGGCGATGTGTCGCTCCATCTGCGTGCCGAGCACCAGCTCCGGCTGCAGCTCCGCGACGCTGGCCTCCACTTGTAGGTAGTCGTCGGTGATCAGGGCCTCGACGCCGTAGCGCTTGGCCGCTTCGCGCACCTCGCGCGCGAATTCGCGGCTGTAGCTGCCGAGCCCCACGACCGTGAAGCCGAGCTCCTCCGCCGCGATCCGCGCCGCCGCGATCGCATGCGTCGCGTCGCCGAACACGAACACCCGCTTGCCGGTCAGATAAGTCGAGTCGACCGAATGCGAGTACCACGAGGAGTGCGACGGCGCTCCGCTCAAGGCAGGCGCAGGATCGACCCCCGCGAGCGCGGCCACCTCGGCAATGAACTCGCGCGTGGCGCCGAGGCCGATCGGCACCGTCTTGACGGTCGCTTGATCGAAGTGACGGGCGAGCCAGGCGGCCGCTTGGCCGCCGATCTCCGGATACAGCAGCACGTTGAAGTCCGCCGCGCCAAGGCGCTTCAGATCCTCGGGTGTCGCGCCGAGCGGCGCCACGACGTTCACGTCGACGCCAAGTTGATCGAGAATCTCGGTCACGGCACGCACGTCGTCCCGATGGCGAAAGCCGAGCGCACTCGGCCCCAGGATGTTGCAGCTCGCCCGCACGCCGGGATCCCGCGCGGGACGTTTTCCGCCGGGCGGCAGCGCGAACGGGCCGGCAAGGGCGCGCACGAGTTGGTAGAACGTCTCCGCGGCACCCCAGTTTTCTTTTTTCTGGTACGACGGCAGCTCTAGCGCGACCACGGGCACCGGCAGACGCAGCGCGTGTGCCAGGCCGCCCGGATCGTCCTGGATCAGTTCCGCCGTGCAGGAGGAACCCACCAGCATCGCGCTCGGCTGGAAGCGATCGTAGGCATCGCGCGCCGCCTGTTGAAACAGGCCCGCCGTGTCGCCGCCGAGATCGCGTGCTTGAAAGGTCGTGTAGGTGACCGGCGGGCGGCGCGGCAGGCGCTCGATCATCGTGAACAGCAGGTCGGCATAGGTGTCGCCCTGCGGGGCGTGCAAGACGTAGTGCACGCCCTGCATCGCCGTGGCGATGCGCATTGCGCCGACGTGCGGGGGACCTTCGTATGTCCAAACGGTCAGTTGCATGGCGTCAGGCCACCAAGCGGCTACGGCGAACCAGCGGGCGGGCGAACAGTTCCGCGAGGTCGGCCGCCTGGTTGAAGCCCTGAATCGGCGTGAACACGAGTTCGATCGACCACTTCGTGGTGAGACCCTGCGCCTCGAGCGGATTGGCGAGACCGAGCCCGCAGACCACGAGATCCGGGCGCTCGGCACGACAGCGATCGAGCTGATTCTCGACGTGCTGGCCCTCGACCAGGCGCGTGCCCGCCGGCAACAGCGCGAGTTCCGCCGCGAGGTGCGCGCGATGCAGATACGGCGTGCCGACCTCGACGAGCTGCATGCCGAGCTCGGTCGACAGGAACCGCGCGAGGGGGATTTCGAGCTGTGAGTCCGGGAAGAAGAATATTCGCCTGCCCGAGAGCTGCTCGCGATAGCGGGCGAGGGAGCGCTGCGCGCGTTCGTAGCTCGCGAGGGTCACGCGGCGCACGTCGGCAGCGGCGACGCCGAACGCCGCGCCGGCGGCCTCGAACCAATGCTGCGTCCCCTCGGCCCCGAGCGGAAACGGCGCTGCGATGTGCCGCGCGCCGCGCTCCTCGAGCGTCCGCGCCGTGTCGGCCAGAAAGGGCTGCGCCAGCAGGAAGCGGGTCTGTGGGCCGACCGCGGGCAGCTCCGTCGAGTGGCGCGGCGGGAAGAACTGCACGTCGGCGATGCCGATCGCATCGAACAGCAGGCGTAGCTGATCCTCGACGACGTCGGCAAGCGTACCCACGACCAGCAAATTCGGCGGCGCCTCGGGTGCCGTGCCCGGCAGGCCGGGCACGAGCGACGCGAGGCAGGCGTCTTCGCCCTGGGTGAACGTGGTTTCGATGCCGCTGCCGGAATAATTCAGCACGCGAACCTGGGGCGAGAAGCGCGCCGAGAGGCGCAGCGCCGCGCGCGAGAGGTCGAGCTTGATGACTTCCGACGGACAGGATCCCACCAGGAACAGCAGCTTGATCTCGGGCCGGCGTTCGAGCAGCTGGGTCACGACGCGGTCGAGTTCGACGTTGGCATCGGCGAGCCCGGCGAGGTCGCGTTCATCGATGATCGCGGTCGCAAAGCGCGGCTCCGCGAAAATCATGACGCCGGCAGCGGACTGGATCAGGTGCGCACAGGTGCGCGACCCGACCACGAGGAAGAACGCATCCTGGATTTTCCGGTGCAGCCAGATGATCCCGGTCAGACCGCAGAAGACCTCGCGTTGACCGCGCTCGGCCGTGAGGCTTAAGTCGGCGCGCAGCGGGATTTTCGCCGGGACACAGGCGCCCTGTACCGCGCTCATGTCGCTTGCCCGGCGAAGCGGTCGATCACCGGCGCCGGGCGCGGCGGATCGCCCGGCGAGCGTTCGAGCCGCGCGGCGCGCAGTTTCAGCAAGAACTGCGTTGCGTTCAGGGCATAGGCGGCATAGGCTACCAACGCGATATACATCTGATAGCGGGCATGCAGCGAGCCGAATAAGAGCGCGCCGATATATGCGGTATGGATGGCCAACACGAACATGCTGACGAAGTCTTCCCAGAAAAACGCGGCGGCGAACAAGTAGCGGCCGAAGACGGCCTTCTCCCAGATGCAGCCGGTGACCATGATCGTGTATAGGACGAGCGTCTTCAGGATCACCGACGCCGTCGCCGCCGTATACCCCGTCCCCCAGATCAAGAATCTGACCACCAAAGCGACACTGACCAGGAACACCAAGAACTGGATCGGCGCGAGAATCCCCTGGACGAGCGTCCACGGCGTCTCGTCCCGGCGGCGGCGTTCATCTGGCGTGTATAGCGGCATGGCCTCTCGCTTTGGAAGACTCGATCAACCCGTGCGCTAACCCTAGACCCTGGCGAACCCATCTGTCAACAAAACTATACGTAAAGGAAACTTGACAACCAGGGCCGAAGTTGAGAAGGTCAACGTGCGCCGGCTGCGATTTCGAGACGCTAGAGATGCGGATGACTGTGCAAGAACGACCTCCCAATTAAGGAGGCTGGCGCTAACCGCGGGAACTCGTGTCCCGCGTTGTGATTGGAGGGTGGACCAATGGGTATCGGGGACGTGACGGAAGAATGGTCGAGCGAGGCACCTAAGGGCGACGCGCGGACCGAAGGATCTTGGGCCGAAGACGGAGGGGCGTGTGCGATGGACAGCGGCGGCAGCACCGTCAAACCAGCCATAACGTCGATCTCGCCGGATCAGTTGCGCATGGCGAGGCTGGTGCGCACGATCGAGGCGGAGATCGTTCCGCGCCTGGTGATCTCGCGGCGCGTGAGCCGGCCACCCGAAACGCCGCAGGGCAGGGTGGCGCGCACGCCGGACACGCTCGACGTGGCCGAGCTCGTGCGGCTCTTGTTGCACCACGAGGTCAGCGTCGCATCGGCCTATATAGAGACCGTCCGGCAACGCGGCGCGACGCTCGAGATGATTTGCCTGGATCTGCTCGCACCGGCGGCACGCGAGCTCGGCACGCTCTGGGAGCGCGACGAATGTGATTTCATGCAGGTGACGGTCGGCCTGTGCCGACTGCACCAGTTGCTGCGCGAATTGAGTCCGGAGTTCACGCACTCCGACGACGAACGCACGGGCGACAGGCGCATCCTGCTGGCCAATTGTCCGGGCGATCAGCATACCTTCGGTATCGCGCTCGTCGCCCAGTTCCTGCGCCGGGCCGGCTGGGATGTGTGGCACGAGTTTTTGGCGACGCGCGCCGAGATCCTCGAGGTCTCGAGCCAGCATTGGTTTTCGGTGATCGGGCTGTCGGTGGCGACGGAAGCGCGCCTCGACGATCTCGCGGAGACGATCCGCGCGATCCGGCGCGGCTCGCGCAACAAGTCGATCGGCATTCTGGTCGGCGGCCCCGTGCTCGTGCGGCGGCCCGAACTCGCCTCGATGGTGGGGGCGGATGCGACGGCGGCCGACGGTCCGCAGGCGGTCTTGCGGGCCGAACACATGTTTACCGCCCTCGGGGCGGCGCATTGACGGTGAGGGTTTTTTCCTTCGATACCTGAGCGGTATTGGTAAGACGAGGTCTCGTGAAGCAATTCAGCGTTGCGAAAAAATGGTTCGACAATCTCGATGCCGGGACGGCCGGAAAGCTCATCACGGCGGCTTCCGACGTTGCGCTCGTGGTGTCCGACGCCGCCCATGGCGTGATTCGCGACGTCTCCTTCGGCAGCAACGAACTCGCCGCCGAGGTCTCGGATGACTGGGTCGGCAAGACCTGGGCCGATACGGTCACGGCGGACAGCAAGCAGAAGGTCGAGGCACTGCTGCGCGATTCGAGCACTGCGGGGATGCCGCGCTGGCGCATGGTGAATCACCGCAGCGAGGGGGGCGTCGACGTCCCCGTGCTGTATGCGGCCATGCAGCTGAACTCGGCCGGCAACGTGGTGGCCTTCGGGCGCAGCATGCGGCCGATGGCCACCCTGCAGCAGCAGCTCGTGAGCGCCCAACAGTCCATGGAGCGGGAGTACCTGAAGCTGCGTCAGGCGGAAGCCCGGCATCGTCTGCTCTTTCAGGTGGCCGCCGAGGCGGTTCTGATCATCGATGCCGCCTCCCGCAAGATCATGGAAGCGAACCCCTCCGCGGGCCAATTGCTCGCCGAGAACAGCAAGCGTCTGGTCGGCCGGACGTTTCCGGAGGGCTTCGATGCGGCCGGCACCGAGGCGCTGCAGGGCTTGATGGGCGCGGTGCGCGCGACCGGTCGAACCGACACCGTCACCGTGAAATCCGCCGACGGCAAGCGCGAATATACGGCGTCCGCCTCGCTGTTTCGCGAGGAGCGGTCCTCTTTCTTCCTGGTTCGGCTCGCCATTCTGGACGGTAAGGGCAATGCCCCGGCGCTGACGACGCGAGAGTCGCGGGTGCTCGACATCGTGTCGAGCGCGCCCGAAGGTTTCGTGGTGACGGATTTGAACGGGCGGGTCCAATTCGCCAACCGCGCGTTCTTGGATCTCGCACAGCTGGCGACCGAGGAACAGTCGCGCAACGAGTCCCTGGAGCGCTGGCTCGGGCGACCGGGCGTGGATTTCAATTTGCTCACGGCGCAGCTGCGCGAACATGGTTCCCTGCGGCTGTTCGCGACCCAGCTGCGCGGGGAGTTCGGTTCGAGCGTCGACGTCGAGATTTGCGCGGTGTCCGTCGTGGACGGCGAGGACCCCTGCCTGGGATTCACGATCCGCGACGTCGGTCAGCGCGTCACGTTCGACCGCCAGGTGAGCCGCGACAAACCGCGCTCGGTCGCGCAGCTCACGGAACTCGTGGGCCGGGTGCCGCTCAAGGACCTGGTGCGCGAATCGACCGACATGATCGAAAAGCTCTGCATCGAGGCGGCGCTCGAAATCACCCGCGACAATCGCGCCTCGGCCGCCGAGATTCTCGGTCTGTCGCGGCAGAGTCTGTACGCGAAACTGCGCCGCTACGGTCTCGGCGAACTCGCCGCGGCCGACAGCGAACAGTTCGAATAGACCTCAAGGCCTCGGAGGAGACGTCGATGTCCAGTCCCGCCTCGGCAGCGCTGCAGGCAGAGTATCCGGCGCCGGCCGTCGTCCTCGAACTATTGAAGCCGATCACCTGGTTCCCACCGATGTGGGCGTTCGGTTGCGGGGTGATCTCGGCCGGCACGGCGGTGCGCGAACACTGGCCCACCGTGATCACCGGGGTCGTGTTGTGCGGACCGCTGCTCTGCGCGAGCAGTCAAGCCGTCAACGACTGGTACGACCGCCACGTCGATGCGATCAACGAGCCGAGCCGGCCGATTCCGTCGGGCCGCATGCCGGGGCGCTGGGGCCTCTATGTCGCCATGGCTTGGACCGTGTTGTCCTTGCTGTGTGCCGCGACGCTCGGCAGCTGGGTGTTCGGGGCCGCGGCGCTCGGGCTTTGCCTCGCCTGGGCCTACAGCGCGCCGCCGGTCCGGCTCAAGCAGAATGGCTGGTGGGGAAATCTCGCCTGCGCGGTCTGCTACGAAGGGTTTGCGTGGGTCACGGGCGCCGCGGTGATGGCGGGTGGGTCCACGCCGAACGGCAAAATTCTGAGTATCGCGGCGCTCTACAGTCTCGGCGCGCACGGCATCATGACGCTGAACGACTTCAAGTCGATCGAGGGCGATCGGCGCTTCGGCGTGGGCTCGCTGCCGGTGCGTCTCGGACCCGAGTTCGCCGGCGAAGTCGCCTGTGTGGCCATGGGCTTGTCGCAATTCGTCGTTGTCGCGCTGCTGACGGCCTGGGGCAGACCCTGGCATGCGTTCGCGGTCGGCGTCGGGCTCGGAGTGCAGCTCCTGCTGATGCGCAAACTGCTGCGCGATCCCCGCAAGCTCGCGCCCTGGTACAACGGCGCCGGGGTCGGCCTTTACGTGATCGGCATGGTCATCAGCGCGTTTGCGCTACGGGCTTTCGCCGCATGAACGCGTCGACCGAGGTGGCGGTCCCCGGTACGACGTCGAGTCTCGCCCCCTGGCTGCGCATCGTGCGCTTCGGTCTGGTCCAGGCCGCGCTGGGCTCGGTCGTCGTGGTCGTCACCTCGACGCTGAATCGCGTCATGGTCGTCGAATATGCGCTGCCGGCGGTGTTGCCGGGCGCCTTGGTGGCCCTGCATTACGCGGTCCAGATGGTGCGCCCGCGCTTCGGGCATGGCTCCGACCGCGGCGCCAGGCGCACACCCTGGATCATCGGCGGCATGGCCTTGCTCGCCTGCGGCGGGATTCTGTGCGCCGCGGCGACCGTGTGGATGTCGATCGCGGCCGTGCCCGGTATCGTGCTCGCGATTCTGGCCTACGCACTCGTCGGGCTCGGCGCCGGAGCGGCCGGCACGTCCCTGCTCGTGCTGATGGCCGCCCAGGTCGACGCCGCGCAGCGCGCCGCGGCGGCGACGATCATGTGGGTGCTCATGGTGGCCGGCTTCGCGGTGACCGCGGGGGTCACCGGTCATTTCTTGGATCCGTTCTCGGCGCCGCGGCTGCTCGGCGTGACGGCCTGCGTGGCGTGCGTGGCGTTCTCGCTCGCCGTTTTGGCCGTCTGGCGCATCGAGGACCGCGCATCGGCCGGACGCCTGGCGCGGCTGCCGCTGCGCTCCGCCCCCCCGTCCGCCGTGCCGTTCATGCGCGCGCTGGCCGAGGTCTGGTCGGAACCGCAGGCGCGGCGCTTCACGCTGTTCGTGTTCGTCTCGATGATCGCGTACAGCGCTCAGGAGTTGATCCTCGAGCCGTTCGCGGGATTGATGTATCACTTCTCCGTCGGCGCGTCCGCGCGGCTCGCCGGACTTGAGCACGGCGCGGTGTTCGCCGGCATGGTCAGTGTCGGCATGCTGTGCCGCGGCTCGCGGCACTTCGGCTCGTTGCGCGCGTGGACCGTCGGCGGCTGCGTCGCCTCGGCCCTTGCCCTCGTGGCCTTGAGTCTCGCCGGCGCCGTCGGACCGGCCTGGCCGCTCGAGCCCTGCGTGGCCGCGCTCGGCTTTGCAAACGGCGTGTTCGCCGTGTCGGCGATCGGTTCGATGATGGAACTGGGCGCCCACGGACGTCCGGGTCGAGCCGGCGTGCGCATGGGCCTGTGGGGCGCGGCGCAAGCCGTCGGCTTCGCCTGTGGCGGATTGTTCGGCACCTCGATCGTGGATCTCGCGCGCTATGCGTCCGGGTCGACCGGTCTTGCCTTCGGTCTCGTGTTCTGCGCCGAAGCGGCGCTCTTTTTCATCGCGGCCGCGTTGGCGGCCCGCGTCGTGTCGATCAAGTTGGACGATTCACCCACGAATTCAACGGCGGTACCCGTATGAGCAATCCCATGGAAACGTTCGATGTGGCGGTGATTGGCGGCGGCCCGTCGGGCGCGACGGCGGCTGCGGATTTGGCGCGTCGCGGCCTGTCCGTGTTGCTGCTCGACCGCGCCGGACGCATCAAGCCCTGCGGCGGGGCGATCCCGCCCAAGGCCATCGAGGAGTTCGAGATTCCCGAGTCGCTGCTCGTGGCGCGGGTCAAATCGGCGCGCATGGTCTCGCCCAAGAACGTGGCGGTCGACATGCCGATCGAGGGCGGCTACGTCGGCATCGTGAATCGTGAGACGTTCGACGAGTGGCTGCGCCAGCGGGCGGCGGCGGTCGGGGCCGACCTGCGCCGCGGCCACTTCGATGCGATTTCCCGCGACGCGGACGGCGTCGCCATCGTCAACTACACGCCGCGGCAAACGGGGGCGGGAGCGGGGGCGCCCGTCGCCGTGCGCGCGCGGGCCATCATCGGCGCCGACGGTGCGATGTCGCAGGTCGCCAAACAGTGCGTGCCGGGCGCGGACCGGATCCGCTACGTCGCGGCCTATCACGAGATCGTCCGCGCGCCCCAGAACGTCGGTGACGCCTACAGCGCGACCCGCTGCGACGTGTACTATCAGGGGAAATTGTCGCCGGATTTCTATGCCTGGATTTTCCCCCACGGCGATACCGCCAGCGTCGGCGTGGGCAGCGCGAACAAGGGGTTTTCGCTGCGCGCGGCGACCGGCGACCTGCGGGTCGCCGCCGGTCTCGCCGGCATGGAGACGATTCGGCGCGAGGGCGCACCGATTCCGATGAAACCGCTGCCGCGCTGGGACAACGGTCGGGATGTCGTGCTGGCCGGCGACGCCTCGGGGGTGGTGGCACCGGCCTCGGGCGAGGGCATCTACTACGCCATGGCGGGCGGCCGGTTCGCGGCGGACGCCGTCGTCGCATTTCTCGCCACCGGAGATGCGCGCGAATTGCGCCGGGCGCGCCGCGGTTTCATGAAAGCCCATGGCAAGGTATTCTTCGTACTCGGTATCATGCAGCGGTTCTGGTATTCGACCGACAAACGGCGCGAACGGTTCGTCAGCATCTGTCGTGACCCGGACGTGCAACGATTGACGTGGCAAGCCTATATGCACAAAAAGCTGGTCCGGGCAAAGCCCTTCGCGCACATGCGGATTTTCGCGAAGGACATGGCGCATTTGTTGGGTCTGGTTCGGGCATGAGACCTGCTCGCGCATGATGGCTATGATGGCTCGTGCGCGGGCGACCCTGTCGGTCCGTTCCCGGCGCAAGCCGGTCATCGCCGCTGCGCTCTCGGCGGTCGGCGTCGGGATCTTGGGTGCGCTCACGACGGACTTGAGTCCTTGGTACTTCGAACTGCGCAAACCCCTCTGGCAGCCGCCCGACTGGTTGTTCGGTCCTGCCTGGACGCTGATCTTCGGACTCGCCGCGCTCGCCGCGGTGCTTTACTGGTGGGACGAACCGAGCCGCGAACACCGGCTGCAAGTGCTCGCCGGATTCGCCGCGAATGCGTTCTTGAATACGCTGTGGAGCCTGCTGTTTTTCCGGCTCAAGCGCCCCGATCTCGCACTCTACGAAGTCGCGTTTCTGTGGCTCTCGATCCTCGGACTGATGTTGTTGCTGAAACGCGCCTCGCACACGGCCGCCTGGCTGCTGGTGCCCTATATCGCCTGGGTCAGCTTCGCCTCGTTGCTGAATTGGACCATCGTCCAGCTCAACGCTCCCTTCGGTTAGGCGCATGGCGAACTGGTTCGCCTCCGGGCACGCCGTGGACTGTATTCTCGCGGCGATGGCGCTCGAGGTAATGGTATTGATTATCATTCACAAACAATTCGGTCGCGGCATCAAACCGTGGGATTTGATCGCGAGTGTGCTGGCCGGCACCGCGCTGTTGTTTGCCTTGCGGGCGGCCTTGACCGCGCAACCCTGGAGCGTCGTCGCGGCCTGCTTGAGCCTCGCCCTGCCGGCGCACCTATGGGATCTCGCGCGGCGTTGGTCCGCAGCATGAACAGGCGGCGTTCGATGCCGGGACGGCCGATGATAAATTACGCGGAATTAAACCATTCGCTCGCCAAACACGAGAAAATATAACCGTTCTTTTCACCGACACAGGATGATACCGATGAACAAGACTTATACGCGTCGAGCAGTTGTGAAGGGCGGCCTGATGGCAGGTGCCTTGATCCCCGCCATGGGACTCATGGCGAGCGCCCCGGCGTTTGCTGCGGACCTGACGCCGCTCGACCCGAACGACCCGACGGCCAAGGCTTTAGGTTTCGTCAACGATTCGTCGAAAGTGGATGCGGCCGCGAATCCGACGCATACCGCCGCGCAGAAGTGCGGTACCTGTGCTCAGTTCCTCGGCAAGCCCGGGGATGCCCGCGGCGGCTGTAATATCTTCGTCGGTCACTCCGTCCCGGTCGGCGGCTGGTGCAAGACCTGGGCGAAGAAACCCGGCGCCTGAGCGAACCCAGACGCTCGCGCGTCAATGCGGTTCGCTCTTGATCGGAGTTTTGTTCTCGGGTTTTTCTTTGGGTTTCCCATCTCCGGCCGACGTGCGCTGGGGCGCACGGGCGGCCGGGGGCGCCGCCTCCGGGCTGCGTCGATCCTCGTCGGTCGGCGCGCGCCCGTCGTCGCGCGGCTCGGGTGATCGACTCGGGTCCCTAGCCACCGGGTCGCGCGACTCTGCTTGAGCGGCCGGCGGTCGGTCCTCGGTATTTCTTGGCAGCGCTGGCGCGGCCTTCGGCAAGGCGGCGGCGGGTCGATCGGGGCGCGGCATGGCCGGTGGCGGCGCCACCCCGGCCGGCCGGTCGGCCGAGCCACGCGGTGCATCCCTCTGGCGGGCTACCCCTTGATCCGCGCGCGGCATTGGCATGGGACCATGCGGTGCCACGAGTCGGACCTGGACATGCATGACGTGCCGCAGCGCAAACTGGCTGGCCGGTGGGATCGTACGAGCCGTGACCCCGCGCGCAAAGCGCACATCGGCCCGGGTGGCCAGCGCGGCGGACATGCGCTGATTCGCCGGGTCCGCGGCCCGCACGAGACTGCGCGGAAGCGGCGCCGGCTCGGGCAGCGAGGGTCCCGCCGGTGCCTTCGCGACGGTCGCCACCTCGATTGGCACTCGGTTGCGTGCCACGGGCGCCGCCGCCAGAAATGCGGTACGCGTTTCGGCGTGGACGGCACCGGGCACCGATTGGTTGACGAAGCGGGAGTGGGGTCCGGCCGGCGGGTCGCGCCACGCAGCGGGGTCGATGTCGGTGTTGGTCACGTTGACGTTGCGTAAATACGCGTCGCTGACGTGGTAGGCGGGTCGGTACAGCTCGTTGAGCCCGAGCGGAAACCACGCCACGGTGCTGCCCCGCGCGGCAAAGCCCGCGCCGCCGATCCAGCCGACCAAGGCTGGGGCGTAGACCGGTCGAACCGCGAGCCGGCCCGGCGCCCATGCCCAGCCGCTGCGCGTCTTGAGCCAGCGGCCATAATGAAACGGCGCGAATCCCCACGGCGCATCGTCGATCCAGGTCCATCCCCAGGGAGCGATCCAGACCCAGCAACCCTCGGAGTAGGGCGCCCAATCGGGGTCGACCGTCGGCACCCAGACCGGTCCTTCGGACGGATCGGTCTGCCAGGTGCCGGCATCATCGAGATCCGCGTAGCCCGTGACGTCGCGCGACACGAAGTTTGCGGTCAAGGCCTGGTCCTCGCGCTGATCGAGCAGAGTGGCCCAGCGATCGAAGGCGTCCGGCGCCGGCAGATCCTCGAAGTCGACCGCGAGCTCGTTGGCGCCGCGAAACTCACCGAATTCGCGTGCCTGCAGCGTGAAATCCTGTGCCTGCCCGACGATGCCCACCTGTCCGCCGAACACCGCGACGCTCGTGATCGTGCCGGTATCGTCGACGTCGATGCGGTACTCACCGGGCGCCAGGATCGACACGGAAAGATTCGGGGTGTCGACCTCGAAGCTTTCGTCGGGCGACAGATAGCGCACCCGCAGGTTCAAGGATCCACCGGTCAACCCGAGCTGCGTCGCCCGGTCGCCCGCATTGAGCAGTTGCAAGGCCGTCTCAGCGCCCATGCGAATCGCGGTCGCGCCGAGATGCAGGTCGGCGCGGGCCCCCGCGTCCACCCAGAGCTTGTCGCCCGTCGTGAACGGCCGGTTCGCAATATCGGTGTTCCACTCGTCGGTACCGGCCAACTGAAACGCCGCGGCACCCTCCACGATGTCCACCCGCGCGACGCGTTCGGGGGGGTCGAGGTCATCGGCACTGTCATCCGCGAGCGCAGCTCCGGCGAAGCTCTGCAATAGACACACCATCGCGCAGATCGGACCCCGCAGGGCCGACGATCGCCGCGCAGCCCGGAAGCGCCGCGATGATGTCAAATGCTCGTTGATGGCTTCCTCCGAGAGTCGCGACTGCCTATGCTAGCCCGCGGCGCGGCGGGAGTCACCGCGCCATGCAGAACCTGCCACCCCCGGCGACGTTGACTCCACGATAAGGAAAATGTCCTCATGGCGTGGTTGGAACCTGTCACTTCGAGCGGCCCGGGCGTGCGCCTCGAGCCCCCGACCCGCGACACCGGCGCGTATGGCATTCTCGCGCGCCCACCGGTGGGCTGATCCACGCGCCCATGCCGGCCCATTCGCGTTCCCCGCTGCGCCGGGTTCCCGAATTCTCGCTCTACGGCGAACAGCGGCTCACCTCGGCAGCGACCGACGTCCTGCACATCGAGGACATCCCGTCGCGCAGCCGCAAGTACCTCTGGAAGATCTCGACTCACCGGCATCTCGGCCTATGTCAATGCGTGTACGTCACGGCGGGAGCGGCGGCCGTGACGCTCGACGAGCAGCAACTCGCCTGCAAAGGCCGCGCACTCATCGTCATTCCGGCCGGCACCGTGCACGCGTTCCGATTCCGCGAGGGCACCCGCGGCTACGTGCTCACGGTCGATTTGAAGCGACTGCTGACGCTCGCGCCGGCCCTGCATCAGGCGCCGATCGAGGCGGTGTTCTCGCTCCCGCGCAGCATCGATCTCGAGGCAAACGCAGCCCTCGGCGCGCGACTCGAGCCCTTGTTCGCGAGCCTGTTGCGCGAATTCCGCGAGCCCGACAGCCTGACGGCGCCGTCCTGCGCGTGGCTCGCCTGTGCGTTGCTGTGGACGGTCGCGGCCGACCGGCGCGCGGGAGCGAGCGCCGACGCGGCGGCAGGCCCGGACCTCGAGCGCCTGCGGCGCTTGCGAACCGCCATCGAGCAGAATTTTCTACGCCACTGGCCGGTGTCGCGTTATGCAGAGCAGCTCGGTTTGTCCGAGGGGAGTCTCAATCGTCTGTGCCGTCGCCTGACCGGGTCGACGGCGTTCGACCTCGTGCAGCAGCGTCTCGCGCTCGAAGCGCGGCGCCGCCTGATCTATGTGGCCGGCTCCGTCGCGGCGATCGCCGGCGAATTGGGCTTCCCGGATCCTGCCTATTTCTGCCGGTTCTTCCGGCGCCACACGGGAGCGTCGCCGAGCGCCTTCCGGCGCCGTCATGCCGGGCCGCGGTCTGACGGATAAGTACCCGAGCGTGGCCGGATCGTGCAACCGCAGGGCACGCCGGCTGGTAACGTCACAAGCATGGTACGCACACAAGTCGCGATCATCGGCGCCGGTCCTTCCGGGTTGCTGCTGTCTCAACTGCTGCACGTCAACGGCGTCGACAGCGTGGTGCTCGAACGGCAGAGCTGCGACTACGTGGCCGGGCGCATTCGCGCCGGCGTGCTCGAGCGCGGCACGGTGGATTTATTGATCGAGGCGCAGGTCGGCGAGCGCATGCTGCGCGAACGACTCGTGCACGACGGTTTTGCATTGGGCTTCGCGGGACAGAGTTTTCGCGTCGACTTGAAAGCCATGACGGGCCATGCCGTGTCGGTCTACGGCCAGACCGAGGTCACCAAGGATCTGATCGCGGCACGCAGCACGCAGGGCGGCAACGTCGTGTACGAAGCCGGCAACGTGTCGATCGAGCGCTTCGACTCGGGGCGGCCGCGGGTGCGCTACTCGAAGGACGGCCGGGTCCACGAGATCGAGTGCGATTTCATCGCCGGCTGCGACGGCTATCACGGCGTGTGCCGGCAGAGTCTGCCGCCGGGCGCGCTGCAGACCTTCGAGCGCGTGTATCCCTTCGGTTGGCTCGGCATTCTTGCCGACGTGCCCCCCGCAAGCCACGAACTCATTTACTCGAACCACGCGCGCGGCTTCGCGCTCTGCAGCATGCGTTCGTTGACGCGCAGCCGCTATTACGTCCAGTGCGGACTCGACGAGAAGCTCGAGAACTGGCCGGACGCCCGCTTTTGGGACGAGTTGCGCACCCGGCTGCCCGAGAAGGTCGCGGACACCCTCGTGACCGGGCCGTCGATCGAGAAGAGCATCGCACCGCTGCGCAGTTTCGTGGTCGAACCGCTGCGCTTCGGCAATCTGTTCCTGGTGGGGGATGCCGCTCACATCGTGCCGCCGACCGGCGCGAAAGGCTTGAATCTCGCCGCCGCCGACGTGCGCGTCTTGTATCGGGCCCTGGTCGATCACTACCGCCGCGGCGACTCGACCGGCATCGATCGCTACTCCGAGGTGTGTCTGCGCCGCATCTGGAAGGCGGAGCGGTTCTCGTGGTGGTTCACGTCGCTCATGCACAAGTTTTCGGACGACGCCTTCGATCATCGCATCCAACTCGCCGAACTCGATTACCTCACGGGCTCCACCGCCGCCCTGACGAGCCTCGCCGAGAACTACGTGGGCCTGCCGTTCGAGTCGGCGGCCTGAGAGTCTAGTTACACCTTACCCTGCAGTTGCAGCTCGAGCCGGTGCAGCGTCTGCATCGCAGGCAGACACTGCGCGAGACTCGCGTTAGGCTCGCGACGTTCGCGGATGGCCGCGAAGAATTCCCGGTCCTGCAGCTCGATCCCGTTCAGCGACACGTCGACGCGCGACACGTCGATCGGGTTCATCTTGCCGTCGAGCAGCTCGTCGTAGCGGGCGATGTACGTCCCGTTGTCGCAGATGTAGCGGAAGAACGTTCCCAGCGGGCCGTCGTTGTTGAACGACAGCGAGAGCGTGCAAATGGCCCCGGACGGGGTCTTCAAACCAATGCTCATGTCCATCGCGATCTTGAGGTCCGGATGGATTGGACCCTCGAGAGCGAAGCTCTGCGAGGCCGACTCACCCGTCTGGTAACGAAACAGATCCACGGTGTGGCAGGCGTGGTGCCACAACAGATGATCGGTCCAGCTGCGCGGCTTGCCGAGCGCGTTCATGTTCTGGCGCCGGAAGAAATACGTCTGCACGTCCATTTGCTGGATCTTGAGTTCGCCGGCGAGAATGCGCTTGTGCACCCATTGATGGCTCGGGTTGAACCGGCGGGTGTGGCCGGCCATCGCGACGACGCCGGTTTCCTGCTGCACGCGCACGAGCCGCTCCGAGTCCGCGAGGGAATCGGCCATCGGGATCTCGATCATGACGTGCTTGCCGGCGCGCATGCACTGTTCGCCCTGCGCGGCGTGCAGCTGCGTCGGCGTCGTCAGAATGACCGCCTCGACGTCGCTGCGGGCCAGAGCCTCGGCGAGATCGCCGGTGACGTGCGGAATCTTCCATGCTTGCGCGACCGGCGCGGCGGTCTCGCGCGAGGAACCGACCAGCGAGACGACCTCGATGCCCTCGATCTTGGCCATCGCCTCGAGATGCTTGATGCCGAACGCACCCTGACCCACCAGACATACTTTCACGGCCGGCTCCGATCGATCATGCTGCACTCCTGTTTTCGAGAATCATCACGGCCGCGGCCGTATTGGAGGCCGGCACGTGATAGTGACGGTAGACCTCCGTGACGCGATCGCCGAGCGCACCGCGCATGACGTGCCACATCACGAGTTCGACGCCCTCCGAACCGGCCTCGCGCATGTATTCGGTATGGGTCAGGCGCGTGAGCGCGGCGGGGTCCCGGGACAGCCCGTCGAGGAACGCCGTGTCGAATTGACGGTTGATCAAGCCCGCCCGCTCCCCTTGCAGTTGGTGCGACATGCCGCCCGTTCCATAGACGAGCACCTTGAGATCGGGAGCGAAGCTCGCCACGGCCCGGGCGATCGCCCGGCCGAGCTTGAAACAGCGCAATCCCGTCGGCGGGGGATACTGCACCACGTTGACGCACAGAGGAATGACCGGAAATGGCCAGGCGGCCGGCTGGCCGCACGTGACCGACAAGGGAACGGTGAGGCCATGATCGACCGGCATTTCGTTCGCGATCGTCATGTCGAATTCATCGAGGATCAGGGACTCGGCCAGATGCCAGGCAAGCTCCGGATGACCGATCACGGTCGGCACGGGTCGCGGCCCGAAGCCCTCGTCGGCGATCGGAAACTCGGCCGCGACGCCGATCGTGAAGGTCGGGATCAACTCGAGAGAAAATGCGGAGGCATGATCGTTGTACACGACGATCGCGACGTCCGGCTTTTGCGCGGCCACCCACTCGCGGGCCGGGCCGTAGCCGGCGAACAGCGGTGCCCAGTAGGGCGTGTCGGTCTTGCCTTTGTCCATCGCGACGCCGATGGCCGGAACGTGGGAACAGGCGATGCCGGCGATGATTCTAGCCATGCGCGGAACCTCCTCCGCCGTCGGTATCGGCGCCGCTCGCGGGATCGACGGACACCTTGTAACGGTTACCGTCGGGACTGCGGCCGCCCGCCAGCATCATTTGTGCATAGGCGTCCTTGGACACTCCGGACATCATGCCGGCGACGTCCTGAAACGTGAGTCCGTCGCAAAACGCGATCTTGATCGTATAGTAGATGTTGCCGCCGACCTTGAGCATGCCGAGCCAATCCCGTTCGAGCACGCAGCGGCGCTGTTCGGGCGTGAGCTTGAAGCGGTCGAGGTAGCCGGCCTCGTCGGCCTTGAAGCGCGCGCGGTTGTCGGCCTTGTTCAGGGACATGCAGAAGGTGTTGAGTGCGTAGCCGATCCGGCCGCGCGCTGCGTCGTAGACGTAGGTGCCCGGGATGTCCTCGTAATCGCGGCGCTGGGTCATGCGTCCTCCGGTTCTCGAATTTCGCGGCGCACGATGTCGCGCACCACGTCGATCGCGCGCCGCACGAGCGAGCCGACCGGCCTTTGGCCCGAGGTCGCGATCGACAGCGAGGTGCGCAAGGTCGGGGAGAGGATCGGTTTGACCAGGACTTCGCCGGCCCACGGCGTCGAGTTCACGGCGTTCCAGGGCAGCACGGCACAACCCAGGCCCTGTCGCACGAGGTCGATGATCGCGGGAATCGATTCGATCTCGTGCGCCACCTGAATCTTGCTGTCCACGCCGGTCAGCGCGTGCTCCACCGACATGCGCACCGCATGCGGCCGGCTCGGAATGATCAGCGGGTATTGCGCGAGTTCGGCGAGAGTGATCGACGCGCGCCCGCGCCGCGGCCGCGCCGCACCGTCACGCGGCACGATCAGGAATAATTGCTCGTCGAGCAGCGGCAGGATGGTCACGGCCGGGGAGGGCGCAGCGTTGTAGACCAGGGCGAAGTCGACACGGCCGAGCGCGAGCCATTCCAGGATGTAGGCACTCAAGCCCTCAACGGTCGCGAGGCTCGCATTCGGCAGGTGCTCCTTGAAGGCCTTGACCAAGGGTACCGTGACGCTGCGCCCGAGACTCGGCGGCAGGCCAAGCACGATGTGCCCGGTATCGCCATTGCGCTGATCCTCGAGATCCTGCCGGGCACGGCCGATCTGCATGAGAATCCCGCGCGTGTGCTCGAGCAGCCGCGCGCCGGCCTCGGTCAGCACGACGCCGCGTCCGTTGCGTTCGAACAGGCTTTGGCCCAATTCGACCTCGAGCTGACGGACCTGCCGGCTCAAGGCCGGCTGCACCACCGACAAGAACGAGGCGGCCCGGGTAAAGCTGCCGAGTTCGGCGACGTGACGGAAGTATTCGAGCTGCTTTAAGTCCATCCCGCGATCCAAGTCCATCCGCGATTGAAGTCCGTCCGCTATTCTGGGCGACCGGTTATGTCATCCGGCCGGTGATCGAGCGATCCGGTCTGCTATTCCATTCGGCAATAACAGTTAGACAAGTCATTACGCAATAGTATACGGGATAATGACCCCAGGCTGGAACCAGTGAGGAACTCTGCAATGATCGGACAATCGGGTATTGCGGTCAGGAACATCACGCGCGCGGACCCCACGAGCGTCTCAGCGCTGGCACAGTTCGGTGTGGCAACGATCCACGAAGCCATGGGGCGCGTGGGACTCCTCGCGCCCTACCTGCGGCCGATCTACCCCGGCGCCAGGCTCGCCGGCACGGCGGTCACGATCTTCGCGCACCCGGGCGACAATTGGATGCTGCACGTCGCGGCGGAGATGTTGCGGCCCGGCGATGTCGCCGTGCTCGGCACGTCGTCCGACAACGCGGACGGCATGTTCGGCGATCTGCTCGCGACGTCGTTTCGTGCCCGCGGCGGTCTCGGCCTCGTCATCGACGCGGCCTGCCGGGACGTCGCGGAGCTGCGCGAGATGGGTTTTCCGGTCTGGTCGAAGCGCGTCAACGCGAAGGGGACGGTCAAGGCCACCTTAGGGTCGGTCAACACACCGATCATTTGCGCCGGTGCCCTCGTGCATCCCGGGGATGTCGTGGTGGCCGACGACGACGGCGTGGTCGTGGTGCCGAAAGCGCGTGCGGCCGAGGTTGCCGCGGCAGCGGCGCGGCGCGAGGCCAAGGAGGCGGGCACGCGGCGGCGACTCGCGAGCGGAGAATTGGGCCTCGACGTGTATGGCATGCGCGACACCTTGAGCAAGGCGGGTTTGCGTTATCTCGAGGACGAGGCGGCACTCGCGGCGCTCGATGCAGAGGCGCAGTCATGAGCGGCACGAGCCCCGCCGCGGCACCGGCGAAGAACCCGAACAAAACCTGTCTGCCGCCGGACCCGAACCCGGTGAAACCCGGCGTGACGCTGCCGCCCGGCGCCTGTGATGCGCATTGTCACGTGTTCGGGCCGGCGGCGACGTTTCCGTACGCGCCGGACCGCAGCTACACACCGCCGGACGCCCCGGTGGACGCGCTCCGGCGCCTGCACGCGCATCTCGGGATCTCCCGAGCGGTCATCGTACACGCGAGCTGCCACGGCACGGACATGCGCGTGACGCTGGATGCGATCGCCTCGAGCCAGGGCACTTACCGGGGTGTGGCCTGCGTCGACGATGCGGTCACGGATCGCGAGCTTGCGCGTCTGCACGACGGCGGGATCCGCGGGATTCGCTTCAACTTCGTCAAGCATTTGGGCGGTGTGCCGGATCTCGACGTGTTCCACCGGCTCGTGCAACGGATCAAGCCGCTCGGCTGGCATGTCGTGCTGCATTTCGATGCCGAGGACATCCTGCAACAGCAGGAGCTTCTGCGGCGCATCGACGTGCCGTTCGTCATCGATCACATGGGTCGCGTCAAAGCCGCCGACGGGCTCGAACAAAGACCCTTCCAGCGATTGCTCGATCTGTACCAGCGCAATCCGCTCGCTTGGATCAAGGTCTGCGGTTCGGAGCGGGTATCGGCGGGTAAACGGCCGTTCAGCGATGCCGCACCGTTCGCGCGCGCGCTGATCACCATCGATGCCGACCGGATCTTGTGGGGCACCGACTGGCCGCATCCTAACATCACGAAGGACATGCCCAACGACGGCGAGCTCGTCGATCTGTTCGCCTCGTTCTGTCCCGATCCCGAGGTGCGGCGACGCATCCTCGTCGACAACCCGACGCGCCTGTACTGGCAGGATTGAGGACGACCATGAAGATCATCGATTGCCACGGGCATTACACGACGGCTCCCGCCGGTCTGCAAAGGTTTCGCGATGCGCAGCTCGCCGGACTCAAGCAGCAGATCGACGTGCCGTCATCCGCGGCGGAAACGATCAGCGACGATGAGATCCGCGAGAGCCTGGAAAACGCGCAGTTGAAGCTGCAACGCGCGCGCGGCACGGATCTGACGATTTTCTCGCCGCGTGCCTCGGCGATGGCCCATCATCTCGGCAACGAGACGACGAGCCGGCGTTGGACCGCCGCCTGCAACGACCTCATCCACCGGGTCTGTCGGTTGTACCCGGACAATTTCGTCGGTGTCTGTCAGCTGCCGCAATCTCCCGGCGTGGCGCCGGCGCACAGCGCCGCGGAACTCGAACGCTGTGTGCGCGAACTCGGCTTCATCGGCTGCAACCTGAACCCGGATCCGTCGGGCGGCCATTGGGACTCGCCACCGCTGACCGACAAGCATTGGTACCCGCTTTACGAAAAGATGGTCGAACTCGACATCCCGGCGATGGTGCACGTGAGCTCCTCCTGCAACCCCAATTTTCACGCGACCGGAGCGCATTACATCAATGCCGACACCACGGCGTTCATGCAATTTCTGACCTCGGATCTGTTCAAGGATTTCCCGACGCTGCGCTTCATCATTCCGCACGGCGGCGGCGCGGTTCCCTACCATTGGGGGCGCTACCGCGGACTCGCGCAGGACCTGAAGCGACCGCGCCTCGAGGACCTGCTGCTCAAGAACGTGTTCTTCGACACCTGTGTCTATCATCTGCCCGGCATCGAGCTGCTGCTCAAGGTCATCCCCGTCGAGAACATCCTGTTCGGTTCCGAGATGGTCGGCGCGGTACGCGGCATCGACCCGGAAACCGGACAATACTTCGACGACACCAAACGCTACCTCGATGCCCTGCCGCTGTCCGACCGCGATCGCTATCAAATCTTCGAGGGCAACGCCCGCCGCGTATTCCCGCGGCTCGCGGCCCAACTCGACGCCGCGTAACAGCGCCGGCGGCGCAGTGGTCGTCGCATGCCGCCTGGGAGGTTTAGCGTACAGAGACGCCGACCCCGACAGAGTAGTCTCCTTCCGAAGATTGCTTATGATCGAAACATCACTCTAGGAAGGTGCCATCATGACGAACGGTTATTGGAACGATTGGTATTTCGGCTGGGGATGGTTCCTGTGGTTCGGGGTATTCCTGTTGTTCTTCTCGAGCATCGGCAATTGGGGATACACGTACAGCGCGCATCGACGCTTCGGCGGGCCGCAGGCCAAGGAGGCTCTGGACATCCTCAACGAGCGCTATGCGCGCGGCGACATCACGCACGAACAATTGGGCGTCATGCGTAGCGAGATCCAGAAGAGCTGAGCTCTGCGGGGGTATCAGCGCGGGGCTGCGTCGAGAGCGAGGGCGAGGGCGCCCAAGATGCCGGCTCGCGCGCCCAGACCCGGCGCGACGACGTAGCCGTCGATGGTGCCCCCGACTTCCGGCCGCCCGATGTAGCCGCCCAACCAGGCGTGCAATCGGCGGCGAATCGGCGCATACAGCCGTTCCTGGTTCATGACTCCGCCGCCGAGCACGATGCGCTGGGGCGAGAGCATGAGGACGAGGTTGGCGCAGAGCTGTCCCAGGTAATCCGCCTCGATCTCCCACTGAACCGACTCCGGCGCGAGCCGGTCGAGCGATGCGCCGCTGCGCGCAATGATGGCCGGCCCCGCGGCCAGCCCTTCGAGGCAATCGCCGTGAAAGGGGCACACCCCCGCAAACTCGACGTCCAAGGCATGCCGGCGCGGAAAGAGGTGACCCATCTCCGGGTGCATCAGGCCATGAACCGGTCGACCGCCGACCAGGGCGCCGCCGCCGATCCCGGTCCCGACGGTCACGTAGACGAGGTCGCTCACGTCGCGTGCAGCCCCCCAGCGATGCTCGGCGAGAGCCGCCGCCGTCACGTCGGTGTCGAAACCCAAAGGCACCCCGAGCTCGCACGCGAGCGGTCCCAACAGGTCCGTGCCCGACCAGCCCGGCTTCGGGGTATGCAAGACCGAGCCGTACTGCTCGGACTCGCGATCGAGTTCGATCGGCCCGAAAGCGCCGACTCCAATGGCCGCGAGTTCACCGAACTCGGCGTGGCGGGCACGGAAGAATTCGATCGTATTGCGCAAGGTCGTGAGCGGATCGGTCGTCGGAAAACGCGTTTCCGCCAGAATGGCGCCGGTCTCATCGCCGATGGCACAGACGAATTTCGTGCCACCCGCCTCCACGGCGCCGAAACGGCGCGTCGTCGCCTCGTCCATGGTGTCCTCCCCCGATTCGCAGGCTCGATGCTACCGTGAACCGCCCTTTCGTATCGCGGGTTTCTGCGCGCGAGCGTTCGCCATAGGGAGCCTCGATATCCGCTGCCAGTGTGGGGCAACACAGGTCATCGTCGAATGCGCCATGTGACATAACGGCCAGGCCTCCGCCCATTTCCTCGATTTCCTTGCCCACGAGCGTCCTTACTGATATCAAGATCACACCTGTTGGCCGGGGAAGAGGTCATCTCACGCTGGCGAGTCGTTGCAGGCAACACTCCGTGTTTCATGGTGCGGGGCAATCCAAGAACGAGAACTCAAGGGTCTCCGCATGCCCACAAACAGGATCCTTATCTCGGTTGTGACGATAACGATCGGTGCTTTCACTGCTGGATTCGGAGCCGAGACGGTGAGCGCGGAAAGCTTTACCACGGCGTGGCAGGCGGGAGCCTTCGACGTCGATACGCAGACCCTGATAGGGCAAGCCGACATCGTGCTGGGCCAACCCAATACTGCCGCGATCCACTCCTTGGGCATCGGCAACGGCGATCTCGGCGCCGCCGTCTGGGCGGCCAACGGCTTTACCGCTCAGCTCAACCGGGTAGACACCCTCCCGGGTCGAAAGTCTCCAGGGTGGCTCACGATCCCGGGACTCTCGGTCATGACGAACGCCCCCGATTTCTCGGGCTATCTGGACGTTTACAACGCCACCCTGCATGAGTCGGG
>Ga0116229_10002671_pt1 | contig 28952 bp, 22 predicted proteins | sample S1TSphgellanicum_3_FD_87313 | JGI IMG/M metagenome (GOLD analysis project Ga0116229, IMG submission 87313) | Host-associated microbial communities from peat moss isolated from Minnesota, USA - S1T2_Fc - Sphagnum magellanicum MG | ecosystem: Host-associated > Plants > Peat moss > Unclassified...
CAACACATGAGAAGGAAATGTGGGCGGTCATACATTGTCTCAAGACTTGGGGCCATTACATAGGCTCCAAAGATGTGGTGGTGTGGACCGACAATGTGACCTTGAAGTATTTTGCCACTCAACTCAAGTTGTCTTCAAAACAAGTGAGATGGCAAGACACATTGGCCTTGTTCAATGTACACATTCGACATAAGCCCAAAAAGGAAAATGTGGTACCCGATGCGCTAAGTCGAAAGCACCAACTTAAAGTGGTGTATGTGGGGGAAACAAAACTTCAAAAGGAAGTTTGACTAGCGAGCCGTCGTGACAAATTTGCCAAGAAAATGAAGTAAAACATTCAAAATGGAGCCAAGTCACACTTCCAATTACGAAATGGACTATTATGGTATAAGTAAAATCAATTTTATGTTCCAGAAGGGAGGATGAGGGGTGTGTTTTTGAAGGAATGTCATGATGGGCTGCTTGCGGGCCATGGTGGTGCAAAACGCACCATAACATTCCTTAAGAAGTCCTACTATTGGCCCAACTTGAAAGACGATACAGAGGAATATGTGAAAACTTATTTGACATGCCAATAAAATCAAACATTCAACAAGAAGTAAACAAGCTTGTTACAACCTTTGCCAATTCCTGAAGGGTCGTGGGAAAGTGTGTCCATGGATTTCATGGTAAACTTGCCCCCATCAAGGGGTTTTGATGCCATCATGGTGGTGGTGGATTAATTTAACAAGATGGCACATTTCATTCCCACCAAAGATAGTGCCACAGCCCAAGAGACGAGAAGGTTGTTCTTCACACACATGTTTAAGCATCACGGCCTTCCAAAGGACATAATTTTAGATCGAAACCCAAAGTTCACAAGCAAGTTTTGGCAAGCCCTATGGAAACGAATGGGGTTGAAGTTCAAGATGAGCACTTCCTTCCGCCCCCAAACCGATGGACAAACTGAAAGGGTGAACTTGGTTATCCAACAATTCCTGAGGAATTGTGTTATAATGGATCAATAAGATTGGGTGGACCACTTGGAGTTAGCCGAGTTTTGTTACAACGACTCGGAACACTTCACAACTAGGTCCACCCCCTTTCAAATGGTGACAGGCAAGTCACCAATTGTGCCCATGACTTGGGCAACACATGGACAACCCCCGAGTGATGCAAGTGAGGAAATGCCGATGGTCACATAACTTGATGAAAAAAGGCAGCGCCTATGGGAGGTGGCAAAGGCTAATTTGGAAAAGACGCACAAGCGATACAAGGATTTTGCGGACAAGTCTTGACGAGAGGTGAAGTTCCAAGAAAGGGATGAAGTGTGGTTAAACATCAAGAATTTTCGATTGCTAGAAGGTTTGAGTCACAAGTTCTTGGGCCCATATGTGGGCCCATTCAAAGTGTTCGAAAAGAAACTTTTCGACACTTATAAGTTAAAATTATCGGAAAATCTTAGAGTTCACCCCACATCTCATGTTTCTTTTTTGAAGCCGATCACCCGCAATGCCTCAAGGCCTAATCGAGAGCACAACTCAAGGCCTTCACTAGACTTGGTTCATAATGAACCAAAATTTGAAATGGAGGCCGTGTTCAAGTCAAGGCAACTAAGAGGACAAGAACGGGAATACTTAGTTAAGTGGAAAGGATACCATTCAATAGAGGCATCTTAGGTGAATGAATCCAATATGGAACATGCCCAAGAAGCCATAGAAGAATTCCACACTAGACTGGCAAAGAAGAGACGTAAAACGTGATGAGGACATCACCTTTCTTTTAGTGGGGCAGGGAGTCACAGAAAAATGTACCACATCAAGTTACAAATGAAATAAAGGCTAAAAAACTTCCAAAAGATTGTATCATGAAAATAATGTATAAATGCAAATAGGGTTGTCAAGTTGACATTGGACAAATGGAACTTTCTTGTGTAGGCCCAAATCAAAACCAAACTCCTACCTTGGGGTTAAGAGAAACCTTGACCCCTAAAAATGAGGTAAGCAAGGTGAACTTGTGGGGACATGCACAAGCTTTAAGTGCATCCCAAAGGGTTGGTTGGTAGTGGCGGCTAACGTGGGAAGTCATGACCTTGTTCACGTACTTTAATCGTGTGGTTTGGGATTTGGGTTTTTGTAAAACCCAAATGTTATTTCTTGTACCTTGATAAGCAACCCTCTTAGTTAAGGCTTGATTGTTATGATCAAGGCGCAAGTTGGGGAAAGGAGTCATGTCAAGTAGCTTAGGTCCAGATTAGACTTGACTTGAGTTCCTCATGAGGGGAAGGTTGAAATAATGGCCTCCCAAATGAAGGCTTCGTTAATTAGACTAGTTTAGGTCTTTTGATGGAACAAAGGTTAAAGGTTTTTCATGAGATACCCTTGGACTTGCCAAAAAAATGTTGGAAAATTGGGGACGCCTAAGTTAGCTTGAGACAAGGTCTTATTACAAAAGTTGGCACTTGATGGCCAAGGATCCAAAAGAAAGCAATTACAATTCTGGAAAGAAATTCTAAGTGTCAATGAGGACATTGACCTTTCTTCTAGTGGGGGAGAGTGTGGCAACTTTACTTTGAAAAAATGTGAGGATGAAACTCACACTCCCAAAGTTGGGACTTGGGAGTCCTTCGGGACTCTCGAAACTTTATAGTTTGATTGCAGGGATCAAAACACCTCGCATTGGGGTGTTCTTTATATCATTTGAATGTTAGCGAAGTGTAGATGTCGAAAATGGGCTTGCATGGGCCATTTGGACATTTTTAGCACAAGTTATGGCAAAAAGAAGGGGTTGAGAGTCAAACTGGCAGATTGATTCCCGACCACTAAAAGTCGGGAATCGACCCAACCTTGATGCGTGCAGGTGGAGTGTAATACACCGTTGGAAAGCTCTTGAGGAGAGCTACAAGTTTGCTTGAAACCTCATCCCAATCGGAGGTTTGAGCAAAAAGTTATGACTTCGCAAAGTTTCGGGAATCCAAACTAGGACAGTTTCGGGACTCCTCCTTGGGAATCCCGGGACAAAAAGCCATTCGGATGTGGGTGTTGCGGAGAGGCACATAGTATACTATATGGGGGAAGGTGGTGGCTTACCCCAAGTCCGGGCCGTGATGAGTCATGTGAGTCTAGAGTTGCCCATGGCTTGTCCTAGCACTAAGAGTGCTCCAGAAAGTGAATTAACCAACTTGTTGGTTGGTTTGATGCAGGTTCGAGTAAGTAAGTAAAGTTTTTCACTCTTCCTAGTCCCATCCTGGAGCTTCAGCACGCCTCTCTACCCTTTTTAGTGCTGAGAGCTAAGAGCGTGCTGAGAGTTCTTCACAATTCTGCTGTTGAATAACTTAGACCCAACTTGGGTCTAACTAGGAACTTGGGAACGTGTCAGAACAATTGTTTAATATTTTGATTTGTGGATATTTACATGAAAAAATCAATCATTAATACTTTGATCGTTCTAAAGATGGAAGGTTGAACAAGATAAACATGACAAGCACCAAAATGTTCTTTCACAAAATGTACATTTTAAATGTGTGCAAATTGAATATTCAAATTACAATTTCCTTTACGAAAAATAAGAAGAGAACATGCTAGGTTTCCATGGCTAGAGCTTTTACAATCCCTTTACACACATAAATGGATGTATGTCCTTTAATAAACCCTAACAATGTACAAATATACAACTATTCAACCTTTTCAGTGCAAAGTTCTAAGACATTATGAGATTTATATGTTTTAAAAGCACATTAGGGTGTCACAATTTCGGCATATTAGAGTCCCTTTTCAAAGTTCTTTTTTAGTGTAATTGAAAACTAGCTTAAAATATGAATATTTAGATGATATTGAAAATAACAATTTTTTTCCATTTTTAATTTCAAATCATGATGCTATAAGACATATAAAGAATATTTCAAAAGAAATTATTTAAAAATAATTATTTTTAAATGCTTAAATTTTGTTTTGAAATAATTATAATTTTTGGAATTTTAAAAAGTCCATAACATAATAAATTAAAATCACATTCCATTCATTCAATGGATCTTTAGTTGTTTAAACATAATTCATCTAATGTTTCAAAGTTTCAAACACATAAGATTAACACATTATAAAATAAAAGTCCATATCCATGAGTTTTGCAGGTGTGACAAAAAATGTGGGCAAAATTCAAAAGTCCATTACTTATTGGTTATCCACAATTTTGATTTGATTTTTTCATTTTTGAAAGGTTGATTATGATAGCTTTAGATAAGCGAATATCTTTTTTTATTATTTCAATGGATCTTATTTTATTTATTTATTTGTACATAAAGAATAAAGAAAAAACTTCCATTGTGACGTCCATATAAGGTCACTGTAGTGTGCAAACACCCTATTCAAGTACCAACAAACTAGTTGTGGATCTTCTCATTATAATTGTAAGTATAAAGAAAATAACAATTGTTCACAATGGGTGGCATCAAAAGCACTCGGGAAATGCATTAGATACATAGTTTGTCTCATAATTCAAAAACAATAATCCATATATGGGTTGTTCTTGTTGAATATTTTTACTTTTGTGCCTCACCACATGTTTGTGTCCAATGCCATTCAAAGACAAATCAAGTAGAACTTACTTTCATTGCAAGAAATTTGATAATTTTAAGGTATGGGGTGTGTCCTAATTGCCAATGATTTTATGAATTTTTTGAATCATGTTAGGTGGTGTTTTAATTATAAGATTTTATGAACTGGTGATTTGGATTAGGTCAAGAGGTCTCAAATTTGTTTTTAATTGGGGACATATTGCATTTAGTGAATATTTTCCAACAAGGGCAACAAGGGTTATGAATTTGTGTGGTCATTGTTATTTTTTACTAGTTAAAATGGACATGTTCATTAGTCAAGCTAAAAAAGGTAATCAACTTGGATAGCTTAAAAAATCCATGAATTGTAGTAGTGTTTATTATTATCATAATGATATTGATTTCATTATTTATTTATTTTTCAAGGTTTTATAATGTGGTACATTCAAAATTGGGTTACACAAAAGGATTATCACATATGAAAAAATCCTAGATGCATGTAATTTTCAAATATCATGAAGTTTTAATTTTTTTTTTATTTGTATCAATTTTAATGTGTTTCATGAATAATACATCTAAATAAAATGATTGGTATAACATTGCACTTCATTATTATATCATTCAATTGGACATGTATTGAAGAAATTTCCCTTTGTAACATTTCAAGAACATGTTATACAATCTTGACCTTTAGGTTTGCCTCCCCAAAATATTGAGGTGGCCTTAATGTGCTTGCCCCTTTTGTGTTCACCCCTTGTTGTACTAGAGTTTCAAATGGATCATATGATGCCATTTGAACCACAACATCCAAATGGGCCACCATTTGTTCCTAGGATGTGACGTCTCCATCTAGGCTTCATTTATGTTCGAAGTTTCACAAAGAGGAATTTGTTCCCATGGACATTGTACAATTCAGTTGACAACCTTGGGAATTACATTTCGGACATGGATGTTCCACACACATCGTCAATTGGGCTATAATGTGGATTGGTGGTACATGTTGAATAGGGATTTGGGGATGTGATGGAATAGTTGGCGGGTGTGGTGAGGTTACTTAAAGATGTGCTTGAATTGCTTTTGTTTGATATAGAGGCACCTTACCCCTTCGACCGCCTAAATTGGTCCTCCAGTCAATTTGAACCCCAAGTGCCACCTCGATGTACACCATCCGTGCCACAATAAAAAACACTTGATTTTTGGCAAAATTTGAACTACTTGTCATTGTTGTGTGCACTTCCAAAATGTGTTCTTTCATTTGTGCATCTAGCACCTCATAAACTAGGTAGAATTATTCTTGCAATGTGTTTCATGCTAAAACAATGGCCATTTCTTGTCAATGTGGCACCACCACACATACTGGGAACATAATGTGTATGACCATGGTCGGGGTATGTGTTGTCATTCAAAATCTACTACCATAACTGCGTTTTGAAGGGCCTTAAGTTCTACATTATGGTGTTTTCCTTTCACCCCATGGCCATTGATTGCTCTTGTGTGCTCCCCACAGTTTACCACATGGTACTAATTATCGACCTATATTAATATAATGAATGTTATACTCTTCAAACTTGTGTTAATCCAATGGGGGTGGGATATTTCGAATCCATTTCGTGTTATAATTAAGGTTTTAAAATTATTTAGTAGAGGGTTGGGGTCCTCTAAAAGGTTCATCAATGAAATCCAACACACAATTGTTTTCACAAGTGGCATTATGAATTTGAATGCCTTTTTAAAGGGTCCCACTTTTTTCCATGTGTATCACAATTATAGGTCAAAGCAAACAAAGTTTTCACAAAGGGGGAAGAAAATATTAACAATGGGAAAAATGTGGGTTTTATAGTGGACCCATTCATTTCAAAAGTCCTAGGAGTAGCTTAAACCAATTTTAGTCACCTTTTCACTACAAGAAATCATAGTTTATTTCACTAGAAAAGTAAACCAAAAATCAATCATTTTGACATTTGGTCAATTTCACCACTTAATCATACTAGACAAATCGATTTAAATATGTTCAACTTGATTGGTGGTTTTTTTGACTAACTATAAAATTGTCTTTTTGATTAGTCAAATTGGACAAAAATTTGGGCAGCCCAAAAAATTTAATTTTAAAATAGCTCAATTTGTAAATATAAAAATGTAAATAATAAATAAATAGTTTGTACCTACCTACCCACCCACCCATGACCTACCTACCCACCATGGCCTCCTATTTACCTATCCACAACCCACCTAAGTACAATATATTTACATAGATGTACAATGTATATATACGAATATACATATTCCACATAATATATGTTGGTAATAAAAGGGATTGAACCTTGGTCTCCTTGGTTCCACATCAATGTCTTGTCCATCAAACCACTTCACCACTTTGTAGAACAATTTGTTACCCATTGGATTTAACATGTATCCTTGACCTTCCATGATATTTTTTATCAATGTGTATAACAACATTTGAACTTATAAGTAGATTAATAGGTATTTAAATAAGTAGATAGGTAGGTACACATGCCTACCTACTATGTTTTTAAATGTTCATACCTACTTATGTAAACTATAGGTAGGTATGTAGGTAGATAGTAGGTAGGTAAATAGATAAATAGAATATAGGTAGGTAGGGAGATGGTAAGTAAGTAGGTAAAACATAAGTAGGTAGGTAGGTAAGATATAAGTAAATAGATGGTAGATAAATAGGTAGATAGGTAGGTAGGACATAGGTAAGTACATGGTAGGTAAATAGGTAAAACATAAGTAGGTAAGTAGGTAGGTAGGTAGGTAGGACATAGGTAAGTAGATGGTAGGTAAGTAGGTAAAACATAAGTAGGTAAGTAGGTAGGTAGGTAGGTAGGACATAAATAGATAGATGGTAGATAAATAGGTAGATAGGTAGGTAGGACATAGGTAGGTAGATGGTAGGTAAATAGGTAAAACATAAATAGGTAGGTAGGTAGGACATAAATAGGTAGATGGTAAATAAGTAGGTAGATAGGTAGGTAGGACATAGGTAGGTAGATGGTAAGTAAGTAGGTAGGTAGGTAGGTAGGTAGGTAGGACAGTTAAATAGATGGTAGGTAAGTAAATAGGTAGGTAGGTAGGACATAAATAGGTAGATGGTAAATAAATAGGTAGATAAGTAGGTAAGACATAAGTAAGTAGATGGTAAGTAAGTAGGTAGGTAGGACATAGTTAGATAGATGGTAGGTAAATAAATAGGTAGGCAGGTAGGTAGGTAGATGGTAGGTAAATAAATAGGTAGGTAGGTAAGACATAGGTTGGTAGATGGTAGGTAAGTAAGTAGGTAGGTAAGACATATTTAGGTAAGTAGGTAGGTATGTGTTAGGTAAGTAGGTAGGTAAGTAGCTTAATAAGCATAGTAAATAGGCTAATTAATCAAATTAATATGGCCAATTTGATTAAACATAGCCATTTAGTATGGTCGATTTGATTAGGCCATGGGCATCTTGATGTGCCATTTTTAAAATTTGTCTTTTTTGACTAGATGTACGACTTAACACTTGGTCAAAATGGTCATTTCAATCAAAAAATCAATCAAAAGAACCATATGTCTTTCATGCCCTATGCCTTTAATCAAAATGAACATCCTTTTGGTCAATGTGGATATTTTAGTTAAGTTGAACCTTTTGAAAAACCATGATTTCTTGTAGTATTTTGTTATCATGAAGGGTTAGATTTCATTATTGGTTAAAAAGATTAATTTAGATTAATTGGCAACCAAACAATTTTGGTCGCCACCCAATGGCCAAAATATTTGGGCTACATAAAGTTATTGAATGGTGATTGAAATGGGTTTGGTGGCCACCAAAGCACATGGAAAAATTGATTGAAATAGGTTTAGTTGCCACCAAGGCACATGAAAAGTTAACAACTGAAATAGGTTCAATGGCCACAAGGCATGTGAAAAAGTTGGCAATCAAAATAGGTTTGATCACCACCAAAGCACATGAAAAAGTTGGCAACTGAATAGGTTTAGTGGCCACCAAGGCACATGAAAAAGTGGGCAACTATAATAGGTTTGATCACCACCAAGGTATGTTAAAAAATTGGTGATCAAAATAGGTTTGTCCCCACCGAGGCATGTGAGAAAATTGGGACCCAAATATGTTCAATTGCCACAAAGGCATGTGAAAAAGTTGGTGACTAAAATAACTTCAATTGCAGTCAATCATTATTATTCAGTTGGCAATTAAATTTTTTCAATTATCACTTGGACAATTGGGATAGGTGGTGATTGAAAATTTTCAATCAACATGGTGGATAATGAATTTGGGTGGTAGCTAAAAATTTTCAATTGCCATGGGGATAGTTAGGTTCAATGGTGATTGAATTTTTTAATCACCATTTTGGGTGGTCATTAAAGTGGTGACTAAATTTTTTGATTGCCATTCGACGGTTGTGTGTTTCTAATGCATGTTGGTTGTCAAATGGCGACCAAATTTTTTAATTGCCATGTAAATCATCAAATAGCAATATACCCATTCATCAATGACCAAATTCTACTTTGGTCAACATTTTGATTATATGAATGGTTTGAACCTAGAATTTGAGAACTTTCTCCTTGATGTGCACAACTTAGATTGTGGGTGGAATTTGGTGTGATACATTCAAAAGAAAAATCTCAGTCATTCGAATAATTTGGGTTTTTCTTGTGATTCCAAAAGTGCTTGCAATTACAATTTTTTTAATTTTTATGCACAAGCATTTGTGTCAAGTAATCAAGATGAAGGTGAAAAAGGCAAGGAGGCCAATTCAAACATGGTTCTTGAAGACAATGACACTTGCGATAACCACACAATCATGCCATGGGATTATGAAGGAGCAAATGTTATATATTTGTCAGGCGAGGAAGAAGGAGAATATCATATGGATATTGTTCAATTATCAAAGAATTTGTTGGAAATCCCCATGGCCTTTTATGTCAACATTAAGCATGTCATGGATAGGGAACAAATGTTCATAACTTGGGATCACAATGGTGTGAATGTCAAATATCTCTCATTCACGTTTGAAGGTGTTTATGTTTTGGATGTCACAAATATGCTTGAAGATTTATTGGATGAAGACATCCTTGGGGAGCTTCATGTTTACGACACACATGATTACTTCAACATAATATATATGACCATCAAAACAATGTTAATAATAAAAATGCATAATTTTATTATGAATGTACAAAATGCACATTTTTATGAATAAAAGATATTGGTATTCCCACATGTTAAGCAAGTTACCCATGATTTTATTGTTCAAATTTTTTATTTGAAAATTGTGAAAGTTTTTTGAGTGGTTTTTCAAAAATGTAGACCACTTTTTATCTGTTGAGAAAATATACCTTCCCTTCTCCAAAAGATGTAGGATTAAAAATCTAAATAAATTAATATAAATAATATAAATAAATAAAGAAGACAAAGGAGAAGAAAGGAAGTAAAATAGAGAAAATAAGGGGGGAAGGAAGGAAAAAACAAAAAACAAACTACATAAATAATGTTCTAAAACCCTATGTGTAAATATTAGTTACACATTGATTAAAGGGGAAAATATAGATGGGGATGGGGGAGGAAAGGCAAAAGAAGCAAGGAGAAGAATAAAGAGGGAAAGACTAGGGAGAAAAAAGGGGGGAGAAAAGAAGAAGTAGATAGGAGAATGTTGATTAGAGAAAAAAAGGTGGGGAATGAAGGAAAAAAAATAATACAAGAGAAATAAAAGGAAGAATGAAGAGAAAAAGGAGGGGGGGGAGTGGAAGAGGAGGCCAAAGTGATTAAAAACATGAAAATAGAAAGCAAGAAGAAAAAGGGGGTGAGAAAAAAATTAAGGAATAAAATGAAAAGAGGGGCCTGGGGGGGGGGAGGGGGGGTGGGTAAGGAAGAACAAAGGGGGTAGAACACACCTTACTTATGATAAAATTCAGTTGCCATCATATGATAGTGATAGAATTTAGTCACCATCTAATTTTAGCAATTGAATTTGGTCACCAATGTTAGGGTTTGGTGACCAAATTTGGTTATTATTGTTTGGTGGAGATCAAATTTTACACGTGCCCACCCAATGGCAAGCAAAATTTTTGATTCAAATTTGAAAATATATGAGGGAAAAAAAAAACATTTTGGATTCAGTTTTGGCCTCCTCTTTCTCATTTGGATTTTGTGTCTTTTTTGTGTCTTTTGTTGCACATTTACAACCATTGCATAAAACCTTGAGTGAATTAAGGTGGCTAAAACTTGGATAGGGGGTGGGGGGGGGATTTTTTTGGCCTTTTGTGTAATAATCTATAACATTTTTAAATATCACCTTTTGAAAATTAAATTGTTCATGGCAATTAATGCTTGGAAAATCTTTTGGTTTTCTGGGAACATTAAACCTTTATAAATGTCATCAAGCCAACCATCTAGTGGACAATCTAACCTTAACCCGCCAAACCTTTTTTTCTAGCATCAGACAATTTGCTTGCAAGGCTTTCTAGTGGCCCACCGCTAAACATGTAAAAACAAAGGGCATTAGAAATGTTTAGAGGTGATAGCAATTTCAAAAGTGGCAAAAGCTTGTGGACAATGACCTCAAATGAATCACCACACAATGATTCCAAAAAATTGTCTTGGATTTTTTCAAGGAGCATTCAATGGCTTACCTTGATAACATTTTTGTGAGCAAGTTCAATCATTCGGCCTGGACAAGTACACAGAGGTCCTAGAAATAATTCTTTTGGTGGAAATAAATGATTCCCCAGAGTATACAAAATTATTGAATTCAACATGGTCTTTAGAATGGCTTGATTGCAAGGTTTCAAATGATGTCCAATTTGATACAATGGTTTGAAATCCTTTATCCATAAAAATACAAAGTGCATAAGACCATGGAGGTGATGAAGTTGTGGGATAAGGTGACATGGTGGGTTAAATTCAACAAGTTTTTAAAGAAGAGGGTGTGGTTGGTACTATGGATGGAAAAAGGGGTTCAAAACCTTTTTTTCTTAAACTCGAAGCCAAGGCATCTTATGGATTCCAAATATAGTAATTGCATAGCCATTGTTGGGTGGGGATAGTCATGGTGGTTATGGTGTGGTGCACAAGTTGCAAATTGAAAGGTTCATTGTATCCCAAGCACCATTAAGTTGGCAAGTAAGACACCCAAAATGAATGATAAATGAAAAACACATAAACAATGATCGATAGAAACATTAGCTTGCCCATTTGAACATCCAAGTGTCATTAACTTCCTAACCATCCATTTAGATAAAATGGAAGCTTACACATTGTGGTGGAATGGGGGCACACTTTGATAAATATTGGATTACAACATGAAATACTCGCCCATTTTGGACAATTGAATGTTATTGTAGCAAGAAGGGTTAGATATTAAAGGACGAACATGACTTGTTGCTAGCTTGGGCATTCATGAACATTATGAATGTAACATAAAATTTTGAAATTTTGCGCAATGACTTGTTAAATGACAACATCATGTTGCATTTTCTAACAAACAAAACAAATGTTATATACATTGGCGTGTGTGATTGGGGTGAAGCCATATGCATGCAAGAGGTGACTCCATGTTTGTACATGCATTTATTAAGGAGTAGGTTTGCACAACACACAAAAAATGCGTTAGTGGGGTGGCCTTAAAATTGTTTTTAATTCACAACAAGTGGGGAACAACAAATTCCTCTCAATGAATGGCTAAACAACACCAAACAACTTTGAGGTTTGAGGCATATTCAGTGAGCAAGTTTGCAAATGTGATATAAGGTGAAAATTGGGATGCAAAATACTTTGTGAACAATTCAACCAAGATATCATTTGGCAAGGTGATCTATAACATGTATGAGCTAAATTTAAAAGCACAATGAATTGTTCAACATGTTGTGTGCACGTTGATGGGGCTTCCATATAATTAAACTCCACCTGAAAAATGTTACCAAAGGCAACAATAAATTGTTTGTAGTTTGTTCATATGAAATTTGGTTTAATTTGTATGAATTGTTAAAAATGATTGTTGTGAACCTATTGATTTAATAAAACCAAATTTTATCAAGGAATCATGTTGTCATGTGTGATTATATTTGAAATTTGTGTGATATTGGACTTTTTATTCATATTCTGATTCTTCATTTTGCACGTGTTAAAGGCATAAATAAATAGCATGCATCCCATTTCATGTCCCTAAGCTTCTCATTTTTTTGGTGTGGAGATTTTTGGTAAAATTATAATGTAACAAAAATGTTGAAAATTGATTGAAGTTCCATTTCAAAAATAAAAATTGCATGACAAAAATAAACATTTCTCCAAAAAAATTAGGATAAAAAAAATATATATGACCAAAAAAAACATTGGATGAAAACTTTTAAACTCTTTGTTGTCCATCACCAAAGTTTAATCATCCAGTCATTGTGTGACAATCGAAATTTGGGAAGCGAATTTTTTTTGCTAATGATCGAGATTATGGCATTAAAATAATAATTTGTGGTGACCGAAAAAAGTGGTGACTGAATAAATTTATTAATGACTAAAATTTGTGGCGACAACAAAATTTTTGGCGACTAAAACTTTGACAACAAAAGAAATTGTGATGACCAAAAAAATCTACTAGCAATTGAAAAATTTGTGGAGACCAAAACTTTGGCAATGGAAAATTTTGTGGCAATCAAAAATTTGGCAATAGAAAATTTTGTGGTGATCAAAAGTTGTGGCAATTGAAAGTGGTGGTGATTAAAAAGTCTTATTTGTGGCAATTGAAAGCCATTTCAGTCACCACAAGGTGTTTGGTGATTGAAAGCCATTTTGGCCACCACAAGGTATATGGCAACTAAAATGGGTCCAATTTTGATCGCCTTTATCCCTACTTTGGGTAGCTTAAGATGGGCTATGACTTAGCTTGATTATATCTTGACATGACATTGGGTTGTGTTTATGTCTAAGTGGACATTTCATGTTGTGAGGGATGTTCGGACATTGTGACAACCTTGCTTGAATTCATTAGGGTGACATCCTTGCTCCATATTAGTTAACTTAACCTACTTGTTGTTAGGGATTAATGTATTTTTGTAGAGTTTATCACTAATAGAAATCTCTTAAAATGCAACCAATGCATTTGCAACTATGTGCAACTAATTATAATTTGAAACTTATTCTAGTTATAATCGTCTTTGCAACTATTTTTCACCTTTCATGATTTTTGCAACTATGTTATGACTACATTTGCAACTACCAACTACTTCATCCTACCTTCTAAGATGATTTTCATACATGATTATCATTATATGTCCCATTGGTTGTAATCAAACCAAATTTAATTGCACCATTAAGGTGTGGAGATAGCCCTTAATGGTGTGCCTTGGTGTACTAAGAATTTATTGAAAGTTATATGTCTATTATTAATTCAAGTTGTATAAAGGTATATTTAAGACATATTAAAAATATATTATGCAAGTGCAAATTTTTTAGAGTGTACCAAAATCTTGTCATAGTGTCACCCTTTTTTTTTTTTTTATCTAATCTTTTTTTACCATGTAAAGACACATTTATGGATGATTATGCTGGAATCTAGAATTGTAATAATTTAAAATATAGTCCTTGTAAAGTTTTTGACAACTTTTGATTCATTATTTTTTATGGGGATCAAAATATAAGGTAAAAAAAAATTGTAGTAAGGACTAGGCCCTTTTTGTCTTGTGTGGTACACTTTAAAAGATTTTCACCCATGCATGTATTATGGGTATATCAAGGGTATATTAAAATTATTAACACTATTTGCCCAATGTATATGAAGGATATGCCACTCAAATGCTTACACATCAATGTCATTTATTCCTAATATTTGATCAATTTTGGAGCACATTCTAGCTTGAGCATGACTTGAATTCAAAAACCAAGTAGGACGGGGAGATCATAAGCACTACAACCACATTTTTAATATAAATTAATAATATCATCATTCAACATCCAATAAACATTTGAAGGTAAGCTTGCTTTCTATTTGGCATGTTGTGCTAACAAGCATCCAAGTGAAGGATTATAAGCAACCTACATAGAGAATCACTTGGCTTGTCGTCTTGCACTCTAAAGAACACAAATTAGTAGCAAATATAGATTGACTTGACTTGTAATTCAAGGATCTCACCCACAAAAGTCCCTACAATATGCTCGGAGTGGAAAAACAAGGGTTATGGGTTGTGCTTAGTGATTGGAATGCATATGCAAATGTCCAAAAAATATTTCGGAAAAAAAATCAACATTGTTTCCACATGCTAACATATATTCATATCCAATCCCAAAAATGCCTATATTGTTCTATCTTCATCCCCACTAGGCCCTTGCAATTCCTCAAATGCCATAATGGCCTCAATTCCAAATAGTTCAATGGCATTAACTAGTGCCATATTTTGTGGCAATTTTGGAGTTTCCAAAAGTGCTTCAATGCCTATCACATTGTTGATGATCATGGGCTGCTCTTCACCTACTTTTGCTACCACATGCCTTGAATGTGGTTCCTTATGAAACACAACTTTCCACCATGGTTGGTTGACTTCATCAAAATAAAAAACTTGTTGTACTTGGGCTAGAAATACATATGGTTCATCATCTTTCACCTTGAGTGCACAAAAATTGGCAAGTAAGAACCCATCTTCATCATGCTTGTAAGTGGGGTCTCCACACCTATCAACTTCGTTTTTCACCCATTCACATTCAAACAAAATTATTGGCATTGATATATTGGCCTATAGTCAAGTAATACTATATCTTTGAGTACTCCCACGTATTGAATGAGCCCAAGTGTAGTCCTTTCATTTGTTCCTTGTTCTTGCTAGAAAATCAAGGCCACTCCACAACATCGTAGGTCACCTTTGTGTTAGCATGGTTTTCTCCAATAACCCTGTAATGGTTCCTATGGGCCTTCATCTTCACGTACTTGCAAGCTTCAATTGTTGGCTTCATTGACAAATGGTAAGAATCCATATTGTCAAGTGTGCTACCTTGTACAAGTTGGGGTTTGGATTGCACCTTTCCCAGCTCCATAGGATACTTGATATGCTTTCTTTTACTTGTTGTGTCTCTATGCCATTGTTTTTCAAACTCTACACGTCCATTTGCTACTCAAGTCTATTCCTATTTATGCTTACTACCAAAACCCATCCATCCAAACAAGGCCCTTACCAAGTTAGCTACTAGTTTACTTGTACAAGTGGCTTACACAAATGAAATACATTACCAACATCCATAGCTTGCCAAAGCAATATCAAATAATGGGCAATTGTTTAGCCAACAAATACCAGACCCATGCCACTAAGCACTCAACATTGTTGAGCACACAATGATGTGCAATGTCTTTTTCTGGTAGTCCAAGGTGAAATTTGGTACTACACCCTTACAACACTTCACCAAAAATCCTTTCTTCCTCATTGCCATCCCAAATTTGGGATCGTACATGTGTGAAGGTTTGCACGTCACAAAACCCATCGTTTCATCCAACATGAACCCTGAAGCCACTCACTAGTAGAAATCCTATTATTTGCATCAAGCTTGTTTGAATCTCTTTTGTCAGTCCTGTTCCTTCAGACCCTGGAAATGACTACAAGGAAGTAGAAGGGGGAGCGCTCTAACAGGATGCAACACCAAATGCAAGAAACAAATGAGCACATTAACATGGACATTGATGGTAGCTACTGACAGTTTCTTCTCAGAACTGCTTTTGGTTGCCACACTAGAATGAGTTATGTGGTTATGGAATGGTATGGTAGATGGCAAACCATTTCTTTAGCACGACCACACCTGCTACGGAATTTCTACAGTTTGCAGAAGTTCTTTTATCCTTGCTGACATCCTGAAACTAGTGACTATTGCATTCTCAGAACAATTTGCACAGAGTTTCAGCAGTTTGGCCAAAGCACCTTAAGGGCTTTGATATAACATATCAGGGTTTATAATAACACTGTTCAGAAGTGGAAATCTCCAAGATAAGAAATCCCAAGTAAGATTATCATTGGAAACTATTGCAGTCAAACTTGTCCAGAAACCTTGAACCACAACTCTTGATGAATGTGCCTCTAGAACTTATAGTAATAAAAGTGATGTATTCCAAATAGGACAATCTATCAAACCATGTGCTGCTAGACACAACTGCAGTTGTCAGAACAACTACTGAATCATAAATATACTAGCCATCTCTCATTTTCACACAAGGGCAATAAAATTTATATTAAATTACAACCATATGATAAACTAGATGGCTCATGGCTAAGCAAATTTTGTCAGATTATGGGGCGTCAACACACCTCCACAATGACAAATACAGCAAGAATGACCCTGCCAACAAATGACCTAATACTTTGTACTGCAGAGGCATGAAGCTAAATGCTGTGAAAAATGTCAAGCACAAAATATTTCTCAAAGAGTTCCCCAAATGGGAGCAACTACCAGGGAGGAGTACCTACCTACAAAGGCAACAAGATGGTAACCACATGAATCACCATTGCACCACACAAATGGTGCAGTATGGCACTCTCCCCACTCTAATCCTCTCATTGTGCTTTCTGTCCACCAATCTGGCATGAGATCTATGGCTATGAAAATAAAAAGCTGGGTTCAAAGGAGGCTCCAAATTTCATCATTCTCTCTGGTGATGCCTCACTCTTATGCATGCACAGAGATAAGCAGAGAAGTTTGCTTAGAGGCTGTTCAAGTCTGGCAAGCTCTGGTTCTTGAGTTGGTATGAAATTTGGGAACTGAGACAAATGTCCCAAGACTTGCTCAAGCATGGTTTCAGTTATCTAGTTACATGGTTGTTGTAACCAGAGCTTATTTACATCAAATGCAGCCAAATTTTAAGAGGGCAGTGCAAGAAATAGGGAGAAGGCAAGCAAGATAAGTTGGACTACCAGGTCATGATGAAACTTCTGCAGAGGTATATTAGTGCTATGCAACTGCTGTGGCATTACTTACTCTGAGAGAAAGCCCCCCATTGCGGACTGGTTTTGAACCTTTTCCATCTGCATGGCTAGGTCGGTATCCAAATGGATTCTTGCTTGCCCAATTCCACTGGTCACGACACATTTCCTCTATTCCATTTTGAGCTCTGCACAAAAAGTTTTAGATGACATCACCACCAGGACTGCTGCAGCAATACAGTAGGGAACAGTTACGGAACTCTTTCCATAAGTTGTTCCTGCATTGTCAGTTTTGATCTCTCACAAAGCTATCACAAAATCAAGCTCTAAACTACTAAAGTACCATAAAGCAACTTAGGGGGGAGAGAGAAGGTTAAGAGAAGAAAACTCACTTCCAGCCAAGCTCCTTCTCTGCTTTTTCTGTGGCAGCATACACCTCACTACAGTCCCCTGGGCGGCGGTCCATGATCCGCAATGGAATTTTCTGTCCCAAACAAGTTGTTCAGAGCATGGATGAATTTTGTTGATCAACAACTGAGAGTTACAGCACAGAACTGAAACAACTTCAGCCTGTCTCTACTGCAAAGGCATACATCTGAAAATTTCGGTACAGATGCGCACCATTTGGGCAGCCTTCTCAAATGCTGCAACCATTTCTAAGACAGAAGTGCCTTTTCCTGTCCCAAGGTTGTAAACGGTGCATCCTGCATAAGATGAACAACATACCAAAATGTTGAGCTAGAGATACAGCAGGTAGACAATACCAAGAGCATGCTTTTCTATTCAGGCCACAGGATATATCAATAGGCAGGCAATGGCAGATTTTGTATAAGTTGCACAATACAAGCTTTCCATTATGAGTGTTCCTGCTGTCTCCTGAGGCCATCCAAATAAGACATTACTCAAACAAGATCTATGACATTGGAGAGGAAACTCCAAAATAATACTTTGAACATCTGCCAGTGTTCCAGCCAAACTAAAACAAACACAACAAGAATGAGTGCAGTCATAAACCCTGTGAGTGTTCACAAAGTAGCAGACCATCACCTTCATCATGATAGCAGTGATTAGCTGCCATTGCACCAACTTCAACAGCTCCCAGTGCTGGTGTGGGTAAGTATATGATAATCTGCTAAAACATTTGGGCAAACATTCATACCAAAATCTATGTGCTGAGTGAGTTTCTGTTGCATTTTTGGAAGCTATGGGAAGACTCAGCCATGATGTCAGTTAAGGACATAGCTAGGGGATAGTACCCTCATTCAAGCTTGTGAGGGAAAGACTTATTGCAATTTATCTTGCCCCTGTATGAGCAAGTATCTGAGCCTATGGCACCCTGAACATATCCTTTACAAGCACACCACAAGACATTACTACAAATAAGAACACATGTTTAAAAAGAGACCTACCCAAGCCCCAGAGAAAATCAATGGCAGTAATCACCAAGAATTTGGCGAGAAGATCAAAATGTAGTTTGTTTTACCTATGTTAGGGGTGGTGAACAGTTTGAAAAGAGCTGCACTATGACCCGTGGCCAAGTCTTGGACATGAATGTAATCACGAACCTGAGACCCACAAACACAGATCCACTTGATCAATACAAAGCATTTAACCACCAAGATGCTGTTATCACTGAGATAGGTGAGTAAACAGGATCTGATGCAACTCCCGTGTGCACAGCAGGGATAAAATAACAATTGATGAGCAAGCTCAGACATGCAAATAGAGATTCAAAGGTTCAGATTGCTCACCCCTGTGCCATCTTTGGTGTTGTAGTCACTGCCGAAGACACTAAGCTCACTCCTTCTGCCCACTGCGACCTGTTGCACAAATGGCATTAGGTTATTTGGGATACCTCGAGGGTCTTCTCCAATGCGGCCACTGGGATGAGCACCCACAGGATTGAAGTATCGCAGCAGTATAGTCCTCCACTCTGGATCTGCTCTGTGAAGGTCCCGCATGATCTCTTCAACAAAAAGCTGCAGGATAATGCAAAGAAAAGCTTCAATTTCTCCCCAAAAGCAGTGCCAGGTTTCTAATGCAGGCTCATCTGCAAAGAGATCACACTCTGATTGAGCTTCAGAAATAGGTTATGCAAACACACCCATGGAAAAATTGACCATTTCCACTCACTTTAGTGCGTCCATATGGATTCATGGCTTGAAGAGGGAAGTCTTCTGTGCAAGGCACACTCTTTGGTTGCCCATAAACAGTTGCAGACGATGAAAACACAAGCTGTACAACACACTCCTTCAATGTTAGCATGAGATCTTGCAAGTCTGTATAATTAACCTCAGCATTTGTACAGACACAGATTCAAATTTTCTTTATGATGATCTAGGCAACAGGAGGATTCTGCAGGAGTCAAGTTTTGAGGTTTACTTTCTTACTCCCATAACTGCTCATGACCTCCAAAAGATTTAAAGTGCCATTAACATTGTTGATATAATAGTGCAAGGGCTTGGCCACACTCTCCCCGACTGCCTTCAATCCCGCAAAGTGGACTACAGCATCAAAGCTGCAATACAGATTCCAATACCAGTCAATGAGACAACACTTTTGATTCAAGTATCGTGGAAGACCTCGTGAACACGGTCAATGTTATCCAAGAGTCATACACATGCATATGGGTCTGAAAAATATAGCACAAGTAGACATTCTAGGTTCATGAGATTCAATCGCAGACCTCCATACTGACAATGTTATTTGCCTTTCTTTCATTCTTGGCTTCTTAGTCTGCTTTCAGGCTGAGGTAGGAGCCTAAACAATGTGTTATAACCCTAACCGTATTCAACCTCATGAATTTTCTTTAGGTGCTCTACACAGCTCAAAAAGCTACGATGTTCAGTCCAAAGTACAAACCATAAAGATTGTGTGCTTGTCAGGATCAACATGCTCAGCAAACAGAGGTTTCTAAAGTGAGAAGGGAAAGCAGATGATAAGGGAGTAAAGGCCGGTTCAAAAGCTTACTGGTGAGATGTGAAGACTTGTTCCAATGCATCTTTATTGCAAAGATCAACCTGAAAAGACAATACAGATTTGTCAGAGAGTCATGGACATTCCCGAGCAGTTCAAATTACTTCTCTGTGCAATAATGTGCAAACAGAACACACTCAGGTAGTTTGAAGATGGTTCTTTTCACTCTTCTTCCAACACTGGAATCCACCAACTTTTCTGAGTCTCCTCCATATGTGAAGAATGAGACTGAGAGTAAATGATGGGAAATTATCACCCATGACAAGTGCTTGGATTGATCAAAGGAAACATGTGCCTAGCATATGACCTGGTCACTGAATGATTTGAGAGAGAGAAGGAAATGTATACCAAAATTCCACACACCCCCTTCTTTGCCTGTACCTGGCCTCCCCTTAACTCATCTGCTCAAAGAGAAAAAAGGAATAACAGAGAACATGTCCTCATCAATTAAGGTTCATGCAAAACCAGACAGGGAGACTGTTTGGAATCACACCTGGTAGAACACGAGATTTCTGCCATTCTTGCCTGCCAGATCCACAACTCTTTTAAGGGCCTCTTCACACGAATTGTCAAAGTTATCAACTATCACAACCTTGTATCCATCTAGTAACAACTGCAATGCAGTATGGCTACCAATGTAACCAGCTCCCCCAGTCACCAAGATGCACTGTTCTGGGTGTGACTGTCCATTTGCCACCATCTTTCGTGACATGACCTTCTTCTTCTCCAATGAAGTGTTCCACCACCCCAACTACTACTTTCCCTCCTCCTGATCTCTAATCTGTTCAAGACAATTCCAGATTGTGTCTGGTTTAGCCTTACTTGTTGCTAAGACACATCTCTGCAGGAGAGGGAAAGATCCTTCCAGTATCATTGCAAGGACTGTGCCCTCAATTTGGGCATGGAATCACTCATTGCTTTCCAACAATCCCTCCTGTTTTCTTCCTCTTTCCCCCTGTGAATGTGTGCATCTGATTCTTTGCTTTTAGCTCTGCCACACAACTACCCTGGTATCATCATCAGGCCACAAACCAGTCATCAATCCCATGCCCTAGGAAAGTTTCAGCCCTTCATCACTGCAGTGTTCTTTTCCCCAGAATAATTTTGAAACAAATGTACCGCAAAGTTGGGGCACACACATGCTCCCACATGGTTGAGATATACCAGACACTCAACTCAAAATAAAAAAAGGACTCCCATAGAACAATGACAGGAGTAGTACTTAATATTCTCGCAGAAAGGACAAGAATAGTCATGATGCCACAGACAACAAAACACTGGTAAAAAGAGCACAGATCTTCATAGGTCACAACACATGTCAGACACTGTGCTATATGGTCAGACACTGTGCTTTTTGTATACAGGGGATAACTTAATGAAAATTGTTGGGTTGCCATGTACTCAGTTGAGACCAATGACATCCGACATTCCTATGGATATGAAGCATCCAGGGTCCTGAAGAGAAGAAGAAGAAACAAGGTCAAGTGAAATCATGTGGCAGATAAGTACCAATGTAGTGATCATTACCAAATACATAGTTATTATATCTCTAGCATTTGCACAATCCATCAAGAAACTCATCAGGAGTGACATTAAGTATTGTCTGTTGGAATTTGTGTCAGATCCTTTGTGCAATGGTTTGCTGAATCTATCCATTGGCTTTCCAGGAACTGGTCATGAAGTGGCCCAAAAAAGAGAAAAACCTAACAGAAAAAGTAGAGGAGGATTTTGCTCCCCATTTTGTCCAGGAATGTGTTTCACATGCAAAAAGCCCTGATGAAAAAACACAGTCGGTACTAGTGCATCTCTACCTATGGGAAATTTGCGTCTATTCCTGTCCATTGGGTTTCAAAGCTCCCGCAACGAAGTAAGTGCGGCAACCACACCTTATCCCCCGTTGTAGTAGTAGAAGTACACCACGACGACAACGCGACCATAACGCACACAAACCGTTATGTGCTCCATTCATTCACACACCGCATTTTGCCAAACAATAATGTGACGATAGACTTCTTCCCAGAGAGAGCCATTTGTTTTCTGTTCGCTACAGATAGATAGCCCTGGAAGTTGTGCTCTCTTTTACACTCATGTCACTACCATTCCAGATCTCAGAGACAAGACACATACGTCTGGAGTACCACCTAGTTGGATTCTTTTGTGTAATACACCAAATCAATCTTGTAGAGCTGTTGCTACAACAGAAATTTCATAGCAGAAGAAGATGATGAAGTAGAGAAAAAAATGCACATCGACAAAATCGACAAGAGATTGATCAGCACGCAACAACCGATTCCTTTGCAAAACAAAAAAAAATTGACAGCAGGTGCTTCGTCTGATCAGGGGGCGGAGAAAATTGACAGCAGGAGAAAAACTGACAAAAGAACTCACTCACCTTGGTGCATTCAATCAGATCCTTGAGAAAGGAAAAGACGCAGATCTAGTTTCAGCAGGAGAAGGAGAAGAAGAAAAGTCGCCTCTCTGATTTGTTGGCGATGCCACCGTCGACGACGACGACGACGACGACGACATCCTCCAGCGGCCTGGAGCACGAGAGAGACGGTGAGCGTGTGTAGCGAAGCTTTGTGCGCACCCGTGCGCGGCCGAAAAGCTCAAGGGGACTGGCGCTCGCAAAGCCTCTCTTGACTTGTTGCTGAGTGCTGGGGGGACATCATCATCCATGAGCCATGATCAAGCCATTAGCGATGTTTTCATCCATCCTTACGCCTTCTTCATCTTCTTCATTGCCCCGCCGCACCCCCCCTACGCAGCGTTTTTTTTCGGTGCGAAATTTCGCCAAAATACGATTTAAAAAAAAATGAGAGTATTTACTATTCAGTAGTAATTTTCCAATTTTTAGAAAAGAAAAATTGGGGAAAAAATTCGTCACATTTGGACTCTGATTTTAGTCTGGTAGCATTTCTTAAAATAGGGTTTTCCATTTAATGCTAAACTGGTCTTGAAAGTTGAGACACAGGAAGATTTAGCCAAATTTGGTTACAAGGTGAATATGAAAGTAAGAAAATTAGACATCCTTCTATATTTTTGGCTACCCATGTGAACTGTGTATAGAAATCTGATGATTTTGGTCGAATTATATGGCTATTGAAAATCTCAAATAGCACTTGATTATAGAACTTTTTATTTTTGGGTACAGCTTTCTGGCTATATGGCCAGCAAAAGAAAAGGCTGCTCAGAGTCGTCCCCTAACTAATTTGGGGTTTGGGGCCGGGGGGGGGGGAGCACCTAGTAGTACCTTCATCTTCTTGAGTGATGCCTCTTATTAGCTTCTAAATTTAAACTGTAGGTGTGTCAAATTTGGACTCAGAGAGACCCTGATTTAGGCCTATTTGAGACTACCAGTTGAGGGGCAATAAGGCGAAAATTTTAACACTTTTGGCTTCTTGTTTGGCTTCAAGTTCCTAATAAAAGAACGATTTTCTTTTGAAAGGTTTTGAATGATGTACTGTGTAAAGTTGTGGAGCCAAGAAGTTGGAACCAAGTCTTCAATGTTTCATATTATTTTCTTCAGAGACCCATATGAGACCCTTGTGACACGGGTATGAATGGGTCTCAATAACGGGGTGTTGTTTAGATAAGCAAATTTATAATGAATGGGTCTCAATAATTTTCAAAAAATTTCAAAATCCAGTTATTCGATACCCTATGTGAGACAAAATAATAATAATTTGACAAAGGCCTTGCCCAGCAATGGTTTTTTTTATAAAAATTTAATTGATTTAATTATTTGAAATTTAAATTTATTTTTTTTTAAAAGGAAGAACTCGCCAACATTGGTAAACCCCCAAATTCTAGGGTAGGCATCCATTTCCAAAGGGCCAATTTCAAAGAGCCTTTCTCAACACCATTGACAAGTGTCCTCAAAGGTCAAAAACTAGCAATACCTTGACTTCTAAACACATTTGGAAACATGGTGCTTCAGTTTTTCAAATGGGAAATTTTTTGGGGGGTGCAATTTTTTCAAATAGGTTGGTATATAATTGTTTTAGCTTTCATTGCTTTCTAAAATTTCACAACCCAAGTTCTTGGGGGTCGGAACTTGGGAGATGTGATGTATCCACTTTGGCTCAATGGTTTTTTATGTGGCAAATCTTCTCCATTTTTCGAAAAACAAATAAATTAACAAGAATATTCTGTTGCAATTCCCCAAAAAAATTCTTATTTTTAAAATTTGCCAAAAATTTCCATTTCTTACAATATGAAAAGGTGATTAAGATTTTTTACTTTCATATTTTGAATATCACCAAATTTGGCTAAATATACTTATGGATAGTCACCACTTGAGCGTTATCACAAAATGAGAAGGGGGGGGGGCGTGGACATTGCATTGCCTTAGTTAGTTTTTTTTTTAATTAAATAATTTTAGAGATATAGTTGGGATTATAAAATTTGATCACACAATGTACACATGAGTGCATTCTTGATTTAACACCATTTCAGCCAGGGAGCTGCATTTGGATGATAGGCCTCACATCCATCACTTAGCTATCTATTGAGCTTGACAAATTGATTTACTAATCCATTTGTGAATTTCAAACCTCTTGGGGAATCATTCAAATCTTCATCCATCAGTCACATTTAATTAGAATTCTACATTATAAAAACCACAAATCACCAAGTGGTTCTATTAATTTCTTTATTTTGCCGAAAACTTTTAGTAACAACTCTAATCATATATATTAATTCACTTGGTCTGTCTGTGACAGTGACTCCAGACGGACAGTGACCACGGACAGTTGTTTGAAAAGAAATTTTTTTTTTAAAAATCAAAAACATCAACCAAACATTGTTGAAATAACACACCTATGCATTATGCACGGGGTTCACACTAGTTAAGAGTTATAACAACTGATTGTTGCAAGGAATGCCTTGTTGTGTACAGAAACAGCTTTTCCATCACATCATCAAGTTTGTTTGGTGTCAAAATTGACATTTCTGCATTGCTCATTCATCAAATGCTTGTATGATGTAAGTATGATCTTTGAGGATCTCCACCCCAAAACAGTAAACAACTCCTTTATTTTAGAATAAAATATTGTTTTTATGATCACTGTCCCCCACCCACAAATGTCATAAAAGTCGCTTTAAACACTCAAAGCCCATTTATGTCTTTACATCTGGACGAGTAATAGTCACTGTCCAAATCCATAGTAGAAAAAAAGCTCTCAAAGAGGTTGAAATGACCACCGCAAAATGGACCATTAATACCGGAAGAGCAACAGGATTTGCACTATCCTCCTGCTGCAAGATTGAATGAAAAGGGGTGTTTGCCAGTGTGGGGTGGAGATGCTCTTAGTTTGCAAGTGTGATTCATTGATGTTTATCATATAGGAGTAATGCCACAAGTCAGAAGTGATCAGTTTCTAACATACTCGGGTACCAATCAGGTGGTTTATGCAGTGTTTTTCAAATTTTCACCAAATAAAATTTCCAAAAATTTCCAAAAAAATTGTAATAGGTAATATTTGTGGCATAGTGGTGAATTAGACCCACAATTTATCCTAAAGTTGCATGAAATGCAATCACTTGGGCCATTGGTTCAATGAGGTTTTAGGGGAAATTTTACTTGCTTCTAATCAAATTATGAAGAAAGAATTGTAACTTATGAAGATGTTGCTACTGAGTCTTACTTTTATATGCCAACATTTAACTTATTTCAGGAAAAATGCAAGATCTTTGCGTTTAACAGAATACTTTCTTGGTCTAAGCTCCAGATCTAAATTATTGTACTCTTACTCAACGTAAAGCATTCATAGCCATAAATGCAAAATAATTCTTAAAATTTCAACAAAACCTGGGTATGTCAGGTAGGTAAAGGGTATCATGGGGAAAAAAAATGTAATAAAAATCAATTTCAGGAGGTTAGTAAAAGAGGTAGGAGGGGAGCACCCCATTCAACCTTGGTTGCTATGAGGAGTGGTCCAAAAGGTTTCCAGTTAAAACTTAAGGTATAACTAGTACAAAACACCCATTTAAGGGATTCAAAGTAATACCCAGACACCCATCTTTCCATTTCCAAAACTTCAAGTAGCTGGTATTCTAAAATAAAGGTTTCCAGCAAGGTACTTTGCAGAGTACCAAATATGTTGGTCTTTCCATTTCCGAGTATCACCCTTGAAATGAACACATGTTAAATCTGCTCTTTACAAGGTGCGCCATTGTTTAGTGGAAGGAAAAAATAAAATGCACCACTCAAATTACTGAAGATATTAGGCCAATAGCCTTAATATGTTTTCTTTAGTATGGGCCCGAGTGCACGCACTGCTTTGCTCCAGCTTGCTCCCAAATACAATCAAACCCAGTACCAAACAACCCAAGCATCTGTATGTCATAGATACAAAGCAAATGCTTGGTGGTTTGGTCCTGCAGCTTTCCCGAAATGAATGTGTGGTTGCATCAACTCAGCTGTGATTCAGGGTCATTGGATCAAGGGGATCATCAAATCATCTCTGTACTATGGGACCCAATTGCAAGGAATTTGGTTGAGTGGCCAAATTTCCAAGGATCAAGGGGATCATCTCTGTAGTATAGGACCCAATTGCAAGGGTTTTGGGCGAGTCCCAAATTTCTAAACGGGCACAATTGCTGTACCTGGCATGGCATGCACACTTCATTGCATAATGGTTTTCATGGATTTACAAAATAGTCATGTGGATTTACACAATGGTCATTTGGCCCAAGTTAGGTCAGGTACACCCAAGAAGACCGTCCATTGTGCCTTGTAAGAGGACAAAAAAGACACACAATTGAAAAGGCCACATGAAAACCATTTTGGGAGAAGACTACAAGATCTAAAGAGTTCCATGTGCCCCAGAACAAAGGACTATCTTGCATAGCTCAAAGTTTGACTATATCAACTGAGGACCCTACCTAAGTAAAGCACTCAAGAATGTAGTTGGAAGGCACCTTACCACCCGTAACAGAGTGTGTGTGTTTGCTGGCCTCTGTATGGTAGGCTTCTTCCAACCATGTGGAGGGCCTTCAAACTTCATAAATTCCTCCATACAATTCAAAGAGCCCATCATGCAGGGCATCAGATTTTGCCATTCGTTTGATAGATGAACGGTCAAGCTTTACACTGGGCAACACCACTCAGAGCCAGGTGCTCCCAAAAGGCTGTCCTGCCCTCAGCTGACACCTGCAGGAGTGATCCCTCTCTTTCAGGAACACTCCCCTCTCCTTGGGCATTACCCTACACTTGAAAAAGTTCACCAAAATTGAAATCTTGTGTTTGGGAGGCACACCTTACAGATTCTGTGACTCTTTAGACAAAAATGTAAACACCTACATACTTGTACATAATAATAGTTTTACCAAAACATGGTTGTCACAATTTTTAGGTAGATTAGTGGAGTTGATAAATGAAAAATGACAAATGACGAACAAATCAATTATGAATTTATGGCCTAAGTCATGTGTGGATTGGAAAATTGCCCCAAATATAATAGGATAAATTTGTACATGCTAATGTAATGTTGATAACAAAATTTTGGTGCATTGTTGAATATTTTGTAGTTATCAATCCCTTTGGGATGGACCGGTGGCATTAGTTGCTTATAGTTTTGGAGGTTTGGTACTCAAAAGCTTGGTGGCTGAAGCTTGGAAACGCGAACATCAAAGGGTGAGAAATGATTTGGATGATGAAGTACACAAATGTTGTAAGAAATTTTTGAACAATGTGAAAGGTGTAGTATTTTATAGTGTACCACATGCTGGTGGTACCCAATTTTTATCAAATTATTTCACTTGGCAACATCAACAAATCAACACAATGAATAAGCATGTAACCCAATCTGGTTTTTAAAAAAATTTAGAATCTTTCAACCCACAAATGGAGCACCTTTCAATGGATTTTTAAAATGCCACTCGTGAAAACCTCAACATTTATGCATTTGGGGAAGGATTACCACTCGACAAAAATTGGGTAAGATTTTCATTTCACCACATTGAAAATTATCCAACTCGCTTCAATAGTTGAACATTTTTTGTATTGTCAAAACTTGTCTGGGATCAAGTACTCAATACTTCTAAATATATTAATGTGGTGAATGGGTCATGTGTTTTATGAACTTTGTTTCATGAATTATTATTGATGGAAAGGAAATTTGATTGATTTCAAACATCACTAAATAGGTTTTAATTTTTTCCTTCATGAAACCAATTCCATATAAATATTTGCAAGGAAAATCATAACATCATTAAAACATGTAAGATTAATGAGATTAAAAACCAATAACTTTGTGATGTATTTATATAAGTTGCTTGCCAAAAGGTTGAAGGAAATTATTTTTACACAAAATATTTCATTTTGATTCAAACATGAATAGTTATAAAACTTAATTTCCACCACCATTTAGAATTATTATATTCCTTATAAATTAAAGCATAAATGAACAAACAAGTCAATGAGTTCCATTAACTTAATCTTTTGCAAATGCAGGGAATTTTAGTGCCATATGCCTCAGCTATTCAATTGTCAAACAACAACCATTACAAAATTGAGGATGCTAATCACTTGACAATTTGCAA
>Ga0116229_10002672_pt1 | contig 28948 bp, 19 predicted proteins | sample S1TSphgellanicum_3_FD_87313 | JGI IMG/M metagenome (GOLD analysis project Ga0116229, IMG submission 87313) | Host-associated microbial communities from peat moss isolated from Minnesota, USA - S1T2_Fc - Sphagnum magellanicum MG | ecosystem: Host-associated > Plants > Peat moss > Unclassified...
CATTGGAGGATGCAAGTACTACGTGAGTTTCATTGATGACCACACAAGGAAGGTGTGGGTCTACTTCATGAAACACAAAGGTGAAGTGTTTCAACATTTTTTGAATTTCAAAGCAATGGTGGAAAAGGAAAAGGGTGTGAGCATCAAATGCTTAAGGTCCAATGGAGGGGGAGAATATTTTTCAAATGAATTTAGTGAGTACTTGAAGGAGCATGGGATTCCAAGGAAATACTCATGTAGTTATTCCCCACAGCAGAATGGAGTTGTTGAAAGGAAAAACATGCACATTGCAGAAATAACATGTGCCATGTTGAATGAGAAGAATTTGTTAAATTATTTTTGGGTTGAAGCGGTAGCAACTGCAGTCTACATCATGAATCGAACACCCACAGCGGCAGTTCATGGCATGACACCTGAAGAAAAATTCACAGGCAAAAAACCCGATGTTTCACACCTCAAAGTGTTTGGTTGCATTGCATACAAGCATGTTCCTGACGAAAAGAGATCAAAATTAGACCCAAAAGCTGAGAAGTGTATTTTCATTAGATATTCCTCAGAACAAAAAGGATATAGATGCTTCAATCTTTCCATTCGAAAGTTGCAAGTGAGTAGAGATGTTGTGTTTGATGAGATGGTTAACTGGTACTCACCATTGAAGATAGCAGAAGATGGAAAGGCTAGAAATGGTGGTGTTTCATCAAATCTGGAACAAGAATCACAATTAATTAGTGGACCATAGGAGCCTTCAATTAGTGGGTCCAAGTTTTTCTAGCAACAATGTGAACAATTTTAGATTGGAGATGTCTAGATGTTTAAGATCTTATGAATGTGCAGTAGTACTATAAGTTGATTCCTAAATTGGGTCCATGTGTCTTTTGAAATTAAAGTGCATTTCTTATCTAAACCAAATAAAAATTCCTACTTATTCATCTTTTGTTTTTTTTGTTTTCCTCTTTAACAATTGTTACCCATACACTTAATGTCATGTGTTGTAGATATTCCAGATTTTTTCATCCAACAATAAAATTACCATCTTCATTTTTTCAAGAACAATGATACTTTTAACATCTTACACAATTTGTATGTTGTGAAAGAGCCTTTTAGTTACAAAATTTTGAAAACTTGATTCAAAATTTAGCCCATTAGTATTGGAAGAATTTTGCATACCCTACCTAACATGTTTATGCAATTGAAATATTTTTTCATCCATGGCATTTTGTTGTGGCTTCTATGTTTGTTCCAATTTCATTTTTGCTACTTCACTTATAGGTGTTCAAAGAAGTCAATGTGGTAGATAAACATGTCAACCTTATTGCATTTAGGTCCTTGCACACCATTGACAATTGAATCATTTTGAAAAATTTACTTACACTTTGAATGAATATTTTGCATTGCCAACTTTAAATTACCTAGTTGAAGGATATGTTAAGTTATACATGTGGAATGTTAAAAAGAAAACAAATTATCACATGAATTACCATGTTTAGTTGCATCCTCATGCCTTCTCACAATGCCAAGTATTGAACTAAAAAATTAAATAAATATATGGTATCAAAATTTAAAAATTATAATTAAATTTAAGGTGGCTTAAATATGTACATATTAGAAAATTAAATAATAATGAGATGGGGAATAAAAAATTCCTTCACATAAGACTACAAATAATGCAAAATTTTAACACTTAGTGTCCACCTTGAGGTCAAGATTCATTTTCTTTGAATGCCAACCTGTATCATTTAGAGGTTTTTGAAAGGTTGATGATGGAAAAAAATGGATTTGGGTTCAATCACAATAAAAGGAGCCAAATCACTTGTTGATTGCAATGAAAAATTTGTATCTCTACTATTTTGAAAAATCACCAATAATTATATATAATGAATTATTTGTTCATATTTTGGGGTTTTGCTTGTTTATTCATGAAATTAATATCCTACAAATTTGGAGTCATTTCACTATGTTATTAGAATCCTTTAAGGTGTAGTCATGGTAACACAACAAATGTAAATAGTGCTTGATGTTCCATGTTATTGAAAACATAATTTAATTTTGTGTTGAAATTGTAGGATTTACATGTATGATAACATTCATAATATATCATGGAACTTGTGAATAAACTTGAAAATAATCAAATGAATAAAAAATAAAATACACTAATAAAATATTGTAACCAGTGCTTTTAAGTAATAAAAAAACATGTTTAATAGTTTGAATTGTTTGTAAATGACATATTTTTGACAAATTTTCAATGCAAGCCTTATCAAAGTATTATTAAAAAAAAATCATGATTTTAAAATATTTTCTCTAAAAACTTTTATGGAATATTTTAAGAATAAAACAATCCAAAATGTAGTTCCAAAGGGGCAGATGTGGCTCATGTTATTGTGTTTGCACCCTTTATCATACACAAAACATTTGTTGATAGGTCTTTTTAAGGATTCTAAAATTTGAATGTGCATTTTGTTACTCAATTGTTCACCAAATGTTTTCAAATTTATTATGGGCTTTAATATACTTCATAGAAGGGCCACATGTGTTTATATTTTTAAATGCATATGTATTGAATCCTTGGAACGGATGTTATTAATTTTGATTTTATACGTCCTTAATGGTTAAAAAGGTTCAAAATTTGTATTCATGGTTAAAACAAAAATGTACATTTGACTATAATCTATGTCTTCATGCAAATGAAATAAAATAAAATAATAATATGGGTCATGTTTGGTCTCAATATTGATATTTAGTCCTAGAAATTACATTTAAAATACAAATTTGATATTTAATAAACTAATACATGCAAAACATGTGTAAATGCAATCCTTGGGAAGGATTTTGACCTTGGCACCCGTGGCTCCTTTTACCGTGAATGGACCCATTTAGTTGGGAAAATTAAAAATTTTGATGAATGGGAAAATCTTTTATTAAATTGGGCTCAATTTCTTTGAAGAATCACATGAAACAAAAAAAAAAACCTTCAAAATTTCCATTGAAACAACAACATTTTCACAAGATTTGCATCCATTGTGCAACTCCTTTAAATGCCTTCTATGTGGAAAAGGGGCTAATTTCTTGAGTTTTCATCAATTGCACAATTTCCTTGGTTTCAACAACTTCCCTAAGGAAGTGCAAGGGAACATAGCCATTTCCCCAAATTTTCATCCATTATTCAACTTTGTTGCATGCTTTGATTTATTTGTATTTCTATTGATTGTGCAAGTTCCTTGAACATCTTGCTTAGGAATTGTGGCCAACTTCTTTAGGTTTTCATCCAAACTTCCATAAATGTCTCCCTTGAAAAATTAGTACCAAGGTTTTTCAATTTCATTAATTTTGCAACTATTTCAAATGCTTTCATTTTCCTTGATTTACATCCTTTGTGCAAGTTTTGAAAATGTTTTCCTTAGGCTAGTGTGGAGAAGATTCTTTGAATTTTTATTTGTTGTGCAACTTTCCAAAAATTCTAAAACATTTTACATAAACTGGATATTAGTGAAAATAAAACAATGTTAAAAAACCTTCCATTAAATTTGGACCTTCATCCCTCATTTACAAGAATCAACTCTAAACCAATGGACCATGCATACATCCTCTAATGAGATGTTATGTTGTGCACTTGTATGTTGACGCCTATAACCATTGTTATCATCACACTCACACACATAACATATAAATACCCTAAAATGATACACCATATCCACACACTAGCCAACGTGGGTTGCAATTTTCTTTGTTATGTAAATGTTTTGGTTTTCTATGTTTTGGGCTTGGATTCCTGTGTTGTTCCAGGTGAATTAGTTTTTGAATCACCAAAAGTGATTTGAGATCACACAAAATGGGGTTATATTTCATAACAAATATTTCAAACCTCGTTCACATTTGAACTAGTTCAAAATTAAGTAATTAACTTAACTAACCTAGTTTATCCCTAACTAACTAAGACCTAATTGAACAATTAAACTAACAAACTTGACAACTAAGATATCTAAACATTCTTCTAATTTGATTAAAACATCAAATACATTCAAACTTGTAAGCATATCCAAAGTGGTGGAGATTAAGTTGCATCTAATTCATTACATTTGTTTAATGTTTGCCTACATCAACTTTCAATATAACTGAAGCAATTTTTTTAGAATGTCAAGTTGTAGTCAAAGAACTTTTGCATTAAAATGCACTCATGTTAAGTTATCACCTTTAAAAATAAATACACAAACTACACTTGTTGGCAAGTTTCATTGTTCTATACCCACTAAATAAAGCTAATTTCAAAGAAAACATTGGGAAATACAAGATATGGTGTTGTTTTGTAATTTTCAAATCAAATACATTTCCTTTAAGTTGTACATTACTAAACACAATTACTAAATATATATATATATATTTTTTCCAACCTACTATATGATTATTGTATTGAATAAATTCAAAAGTACTCCAGTTGTGATCATATGCAAAAAGGACAACAACTTGGTTCAATATCTTCAATTGCAGGATCTTTAACATTACCAAAACCACTCTTAATTAGAGAAATCATGATTGATATTTATCATAAAGATTCAAGATTCAGGCCACAAATGTGAAATGCTTAGGGGTGAATATTTATTGTTTGAAAATGTGTTTTATGTTCATAATGAGGGATACTAAGTTGGATAAGTTGTATACCCGAAAATAATCCTCTTCCATTTGTCAAGAGTAAAAATACTCATCATATACCCTTAATCTAATTCTTGCCAAATAGGAGATGATTTTAAGGGATCAGGGAAACATGGACTCATAATTTGGGATGTTGTAAAAGGTTATGATTCAAAAGAAACATTGAGCATTGAGGGGACACCATCACAAAGGAGGGTAAAAGGGAAGGTTTCTTAATCTCTTCAAAAAGCCTAGATACCTCATCTACAAAAATCTTGGGCTTCAAGACATCCCTTTCTTTCTAATGCACATTTCCCCAACACCTTTTACAAAATTTGTTGTTGTCACATTATTTATTTTGTGAATGAGACTATCAACTTTGTGGAAGCTAATTTCATGCAATTTCCATCCATTGTTTTTTTTTCTTGGTGAAAATTTGCCACTTTTTGACAAAGAAATTGGGATTTTAAAACATGTAAATTCAAATTTTTTTACATTTTATTTTTGGCTTAAACTTCTCCAAAATTTTCAGTATCAAGAAAATCAAAGAAAATAAATTGCATCCATCTATTTTGATTTTGCTAATGGGTTGTTAATAGGTATGTGCATCATTAAGATCGGCAGCTACATTTTCAACAATGTTGTCCATTGATGGAAAATGATTACCATAAGGAAGGACTATTGTTAATTAAAGAAGAAAAATGGATTGACTAATTTAATTCAGGAATCACACCAAACGGGTCAATGTTCTTCATGTCCAAAAGTTCAATTCTTATGAGTGACAAATTACTAGATTAGGTCATATGATATAACAATGTATTTGAACAAGAAGTTATAAAAGCAAAGGACTCGTTGCATTATTTATTTGGCGAATTTTGACCTCTTGGCAAATATTTGTGTCATAAATTCAAAAAAATTTAAGAAAGAATTCACCAGCTTTTTGAGAAGGTTTTGTTTTTTGGGAGGAAAATTTCATCACATTTCGACCCAGTTTTGAGTTTTGAAACAATTTTTTTCCTCCATTTTTTTTTTCACAATAATTTTGAAAATATTCCTATCACCAATTAATGTCAAATCTTTCTTGGGATGCTAGCAAATGATGTTACATAAAAAATTTGCACAAAGAAGAGAACATTGCAAAAAGAGAACATTACAAGAAAGATCAATTTCTTAATGATCATTGATGATGGGAGTCAATGACAAATGTGAAAGAGCCTGATAAGCAAGGAATCAAAGAGACTTCTAGGGAGAAAGAGATCAGTAGTGATCCAGAAGGTAAGGAATCCATTATTAAAAAGCCACCAAATCCAAAGGTGAAAGAGCCTTGGCTTTCACCCTTTGATAATGTCCTTCGAGAACATACACCCACAATTCCTAGAGCTAGGAAATGGGAGAAAGCTGAATGCCCAAGACTCCCAAAAGCTCTTTCTGCACCAGCAACACCAACATTGCGATCAAGATCTTCTTCACCTGTAACCAATTCCCGTTCTCCATCTCCATCAAGCAAGCGCTCTAGATCGCCGGCTAGCTTAACATCATGTTGGGGTGCTTGCAGTGGATCTAGAGCAATCAGCAAGAAAAAAATGGCCAGAAGGAAACTCCGTGTTGTTCAATCCCCCAAGAAAAAGAAGAAACTTGTCAGGTTACCATCTTCCCCAATTCACCTGCCTCCCAAAAACTACAGTTTCTTTCATAGCAAGTATCCAAGAGTCCCACTCACTATAGGTGTAATGCCTCCTTTACCCATGGGAATTCCAACAAAATCAATTTGTGAAGAAAACAAAGTCTTGTGCTAAGATGGAGAGAAGGCTAGGTACCCAATCAAAGGAGATAAGACACAAGAATACCTCAAAGTCCTCATAAAACTCATCCACATAACACAAACTTGGTGTATCTTTTGTATGCATCTTCCAAGTGCCTATTGGAGAGGCAGCCTAATAGCTATTTGTAAAGCACTTAGAGTAATTTTTGACTCTCCTTGGAGGGCACCTTACCTTTGTGAATATCCCTCCAAGAAAAGAGGAGGTGATGTTTTGGTTACTTCATAAGAGTGGGAGGGACCTTTACACCTATAAGTAGGAGTAGCTCCTCATCAAGAGGAGCTACTCCTACTTATAGGTGTAAAGGTCCCTCCCACTCTTTCAGAATAGCCATAAGAACCCTCTTCCTCTTACACCTCATGATTTACAAATGTTTAAAGAAAACATTTGCCTTGTGCTTTACAATGGGTAAAGCACACAAGTAAGAGACACAAGTGAGAAACATTCCCCAAAACGTGGGTCGGGCTCAGTTATCACCGAGAATCCTAGCCCCTTATTTTGGGAATGTCCTCACCCTAACACTTTAGGGTACATGAATATCCCTTTGAGAAAAGAGGAGGGATCTTACACCTACTCCTTAAGAGTGGGAAGGAAATTATGCCTAGTTATAGGTGTAAGATCCCTCCCACTCTTAAGAAGTAGGTGTAAAAACCTTCCCTCCCTATTCATTGTGATCAAAAGTGTAGGATGACACCCGAGGGCAAGGATGTTTTCAAAGTAACAACCCTAAGGTGTCAATTGAAGGAGGGAATTGTATATTGTTTGCCCCCAATCTAAGGAGGTTATCCATGCAATGACCCGATGGAGAATTTTTTCCATTTTTTCTCATGATACTCATAGGGCATTCTTGGTGTTTTAGATTTCACTACGATGCTTTCATTGTTGCTAGTAAACCATTCATACATTCTTTCAAATCTTGTGCAAATCTTATGTAATAAATATGAAATTTCAATATTTAAAACCATGTTTCTGTAAAATTTGTTAACATTGTGAATAATTGTATCATGTCAAAGATATTACTCAAAGACATGTGTCCAAGAGTTCATAAACTTAGGATTAAGTTGGCTTAGTTCACCTTAAGTGCACCTTAAGCTTATGATTAAAACCGCAGCAAACCCATAAAAAAATGTTCAATATTCAAAACTTGAACACTAAAAGAAGGCAACATGGTTGGATTAAATTTGGCAGGAAGTCGCGGTGTACCATATCATAGTATGAATTTGACAAATGATGTATGGGAACAAACCTTTACTCGAATGGAACTGAGACAGTTGCTTCCTCAGTTTACTTGCCAAACACCCACCAATGTAGCAACAAAGTTTGTTTGGAGCTCATTAAGTAAGAATCAACCTTCTTTGAGTCCTTATAGTACTCATAAAGCACTCCAGAAATTTCCTCATGTATTTGGAGGCTACCTTATATCCACGATTATCTCTCCTAAAACAAAAACAGGGATATGATGCCATCGGTCCTTGAGAGTGGGAGAGATCTTACACTTATAAGAAGGTTTATAAGAAGTTTATTTAGCTTCATAAAGTTTATAAGAGGTTTATAAGAAGTTTGTTCATCGGTTCAAGACCCTTCCACCATTTGGAGAACAAACTGTTCTTTCCATTGGGGAAGGCCTGCTCCCAGTGGCCTCCCCTAATTTTCAGGCCTACACCCGCAAGGCTGCAACCCTCAAATTAGGGGAGGCCCTTGGGAGCAGGCTTTTCCCTATACCTAAGTGGTACAGATGCGAATTGGACACTACAATTCAATTCAAACAATGAGCAATGATCACACCAGCTTGTGAATAGTTTCATTGCATGTTGAAACTAGATTTGAAAGAAATTTGGTTTGGAAGTTTTGTCAAACTATGCACAGGCTTGGTTTTGGCAGTGGGTGTTTTAGGGGAGAGAAGAAAATTTGATTTGATCAGTTGCAGAGATGTGTTCAATTAATTGATAGTTATAAGACTGCTGCAAAGTGGTGTTGTGTTTTTTGTGGTCAGTTGTGAGATCCCAAATAGAATTGAAGACAAATCGACAAGAGAGGGATGGATACAATGGCAACATGAAATGCAACATTTGCTTGTAAATCACACTTTGGCTAAACTCAAGACTCAACAAATTATGCACAAAATAAAGTTTTTGAGATGGTTAAAGAGATCAGTGCAAAATGCACAACCATCTTTCAGCTTCAATGTAACAGATTGAGCAAACAAGGGTACTTGATATGATCAAGACAAATCCTGTATTGAATCAAAGAATGACAAAGTGAAGAACATATGGAAAGTGAAAATTTTCTACTCACTGAACTTACTGCATGGATTGTTCATTCCATGCCGAACAAGACAATCAGAGCAGCAGAGTTTATTCAATCAGGCAAAACCATTGAAATACAGGAGCGTCTCTTGAAGATCCATCAAAGATTAATCTGTTTGGCTCAAAACACAAAATTTTCAAGAAGTTGACACTGAAGATATTGCATTGGAAAAGTGTTTAAAATTGGGAATTCAATCATCTCAAATCAAAACAAATGAAGTTTGAACCACCTGGAATATATATACAATTGGCAACAGAAGGTGGACCAGGTATAATTGGAACCCTACTATGGGTCAGTGTACACTTTGGTTGTTCAAGTTCAATTCTCTCCTTCACCATCTTGACCTTCTTTGTTGTTGGTGGTGGTGGAGAGTAAATCCTCACCAAACTCGAGTGCTGCATTTTCAAATGTCTGTTGCTCCACAAGCTTCTGTCCAGCCACACCCCATGCTAAATGCTCATACACTTTGATTTCTACTGTTGCCAAAAACGACTCTCGGCAGGCAGGCTTCCAGTCCACTTTTGACATTGGTGCCAAAACTGCATCTGAGAATGTTTCATACGGAGCATAGGCTGACACCTGCAATCCATGTCATCAAGTACCATCAGTTTGTGTTTCTGCCAGATTCATGCTTTTTTCTCCTTCAGAACTCTACTCCTCACAGATAAAACAAGCATCCAAGGTCTGTACATGCATGCCCCATGGATGTAAAGATGGCGTTTACTACCTACTCTTACTTCAAACAAAAACAAACATCTAACCACATCTCTACCAACATTGCCCCTAGGTTTACTCATGTTACCTCGATAGAATGTGATGCACCAACTGCTGTGACAGAGAAGCGACTTTGTTGTGGAGCAAAATGTATGTCTTTAAAAAGTATGCCCAAGTCATTTGAGCGAAAATCCAGCTTGTGTGATGGTGAACGGTAGCCTAGTACAAAAATGTGCGGTGATTCAAGCTTTCCTCCTGGAGTCTTGAAAGATGCTCCTGAGCACACCACCTGCACATCACACTTCTTTTAAGGAAGATCTATTTGTTTTATCTGTGACAAGTAGAATTTTGAACAAGATTGTGAAAGTAAGCTTCTTCTGAACTTCAATTTAGCTCAACATCCCAGTGGATGCAGGAATCATCCCCAGACTGAATTCAAACAAAGACAGCCTGTTGTCGGTGTTGGGGATCAATGTGTTCATCATCCTAAGACCGGCCTCATTATTCCTGCATACCATACATTGAAAATAATTTATGTATTTGCAGAGAATGACTTGGTGAGCCTTGCAGTCTTTGATCTATGATTAACTGTGATTGCAGCTGCAACTGAAAATGTTCAAAGTGAATTGAGAAGTTTCTTTGTCAGAGTTGATCAGTGGAGGAGGAGAAGGTTTTTTTTAAAAAACCTGTGAAGTATTATCTGCTGAGATTGCCTGCAACCAGACATGACCAGCGGGAAATGTCTGACCCCAGTTTTTCTCAACATGACCCCATGCGAGACCTTGGTTATCTATGCCTTTCTCCAGATTTTGGAAACTGTATTCGACAGTTGAGCCCAGGCTATAGACATACCAGTGCGTGGGAATGATGGGCACAAATCTGGCCCAACCTTCAGGCCCTTTCTCTGATTTATGAAGATCCCACAGCACCTACATTCATTGCAGAGCAACAGTAGCCCCAAGCAACAACACCATTAGAAAGTTCAAGAAGGATTCCAGCTTCTGATGATTCGAGAGTGAGGCCATAAGAAAATCATGAATCGATACACAGCCACAGAAGATGTGTTTAAGATGGGTGTGTGTGTGTGTGTGTGTGAGAGAGAGAGAGAGAGAGAGAGAGAGAGAGAGAGATGATGTTACACCTCTTTAGTCAAGTGTGCTTTGAAATGGTAGCCTTCAACAGTGAAATCGAGATCAATGGAGTGGGGTTTGGCCTTGAGGCTGCCAACTCCATTTGCTATCCAATGAAACCCTCGGGGCTCTAACCCTAAATCCTCTTGGTCCCAGTCTTCCTCTGTCTCCACCTCTACAAACATTGCATCCTGATTTCCTTCCCCCCCAATCATCATCCCCAAAACCAAAATTCAGCAGCACTCATGGCAATCATTCTAACCCTATATCCTCTTCCACCCAGTCTCCTCTGTCTCCACCTCTACAAACCTTACATCCTGATTTCCCTTTCCCCCCAATCATCATCCCCCCAAAACCAAATTCAGCAGCACTCATGGCAATCATTCTAACCCTATATCCTCTTCCGCCCAGTCTCCTCTGTCTCCACCTCTACAAACCTTACATCCTGATTTCCCTTTCCCCCCAATCATCATCCCCCCAAAACCAAATTCAGCAGCACTCATGGCAAACATTCTAACCCTAAATCCTCTTCCACCCAGTCTTCCTCTGTGTCCACCTCTACAAACCTTACATCCTGATTTCCCTTTGCCCCCAATCATCATCCCCCAAAAACCAAAATTCAGCAGCATTGATGGCAAACATTCTTTGCCATTATGCCTTCGCTTTCTTCATCACTACCAACAAGAAAAATGGAGAAATGAAAGAAAGAATGATGAGCCAGGTTTAGGGTTTAGGGCTTCTGTTTTGCTTGCTTGCTTGCTGCTGAGAGGAAGATCGCTTGCTCACCTTGGTCCGGACACCAACAGCGTAAGTGTATCCGGATTTCACAAAAGTTCTATCGTCTTTGGCGTGCTTGTTTCCCTGGTGATCAGCGCTCGGGGCCGGTGAGAAAAGGAGAGTGATCTGGCTCTCGTCGGTGGCGTAATTGGTGGCCATGATCAGCGCTACGCTCAAGGCGTTGGAAGGATCCGAGATTCGCACGAACCAACCCTCGAAAGATGGATACGGACGCAAAGCTTCCGGCAACAGATGGCTGAAATTGGGCTTGTGGGGGTCGAAGGGATGTCGATCCTTGGAGACTTCCAAATCCCTGGGCAGTGTTGGTACCTTCTCCCAGTCTCCTATGCTCTCCAATTCTTTCGTGGAAGATGCAGATCCCGCTCCATCGAACTCAAACTCTTGCTGTAATTCTTCTGCCGCAATTTCAACAATGGTTTGTCTCCTGGAGTTGTCACTACTGCTGCTTTCATCAGACTTGTTCTGCTGCTGCTGCTGATCTTGTTGTGCTTGAGCATGCGGTGTGATCGTGGCAATTCGCGGCCTCCATTTGTCACAATTCCAAAACATCCTGCTGCTACTGCTGCAAACAGTACTAGTGTTGTACGCCGCAGCAGCAGCAGCAAACCTGAAATCGCATTTCAACTGCAGATGCTGCCGTGAAGCATAGCGACTACAAAGATCCGCTGCCACCCCAAAATGAGCAGAAGAAGAAGGAGAAAAACCACCACCACGACAAAAAGAGCTTTCCTCTACATATTGCGGCCTCCTCCTCTGCCTCTGCAAATTCCAATGACGAATGGAAGCATGAGAAACACAGACTGCAACACCATTCATGGTTGTTGATCAACAACTACAGACTCAATTTCTCTTCCACCTCACTTTCCCACTCACTCACTCACTCACTCGAAGTACCTAATCAACTCTTTTTTTCTTTCTTGCAAAGAAAAAAAAGTAAAAAAGTGATGTGATTCTCAAACTCTCCAGCACGAAGAAAAGAATTATACCAAAACCATCAACAACAACAAACAAACAAACAAACAAACACTACATTTCTCAAGTTTAGGTACAAAACCAAAGGACCTGCAAGTTCAATGTCTTGTTCTCATTTTTATTTTGTTTCTAAGGCAGTTTTTCAAGCCACATGCAGCTGCATGCAACAGCAAGCCAATCATCCGCTTGTCCTTTTGCGTGCAATTCCTTTGGCTGCGCGCAATCCCGTGAAGATAGTAGATGGAAAACACACCCACACACACGAGATTGTGTTGCAGTTGTGCGGGGTGGCGACTGCCGACGCCGCAAGCGTTTGTTCTTGGGTTGCCGCCAAGTGGCAATCGGCGATTTGCTTCAGCTCTTGAACATGCACCTGGATTTAAGACGCCACAAAAGTGGCAGTTTTCTTGGGCCACTTTTTTGTTTCTGCATCACGCCTCCTCATTGGATGGATTGTCTGGGATTTTTATTTATTTTTTTAAAAACCCTAAACTGCGTCTACAGAATTCATCCTTTTCTAACCCTAAACTACACCTACAACATTCATCCCTTTTAAACCCTAAACTACACCTACAACATTCATCCCTTTTTAACCCTAAACTACACCTACAACATTCATCCCTTTTTAACCCTAAACTACACCTACAACATTCATCCCTTTTCAACCCTAAACTACACCTGCAACATTCATCCCTTTTAAACCCTAAACTACACCTACAACATTCATCCCTTTTCAACCCTAAACTACACCTACAACATTCATCCCTTTTTAACCCTAAACTACACCTACAACATTCATCCCTTTTCAACCCTAAACTACACCTACAACATTCATCCCATTTAGTTGAGAGGATATAGTTACCATGAAGGATGAATGATAAGTGGTTAGGAAACAGTTATTTGTTGGGTTTCAGTTTCCCTAAGTAACCATGGTGGTTAATTAGCTCAGTTGCTGTTTTTTTTGTTTTTTTTCCTACCTACCTACTAACAACCCACCCACAAGCAGGTTGTTAGTAAGTAGGTAGGTAGTAAAAACAACCCTTCCAAGTAATTGAGTTTGGATAATATTCTCATTTTTATAAAATTTTCATTAAATTTTAGGTGTGTTAATAATGTGCACAAAATTTTCCACATAAATGACACAAATATTTGAGAAAGTAAGAATATATATTCTTGCACTAATCACATGATTATTAAACTCGACCCCTTGTGTCCACCAAATTCTAATTTCTATACATAATTCAATGTACTAAAATTCAATACACAAACATTTGATTATTTGCATATCATTGTATTTTTCTTTTAAAAAAATATTAAGTGTTACAAAAATCCTTGTTAAGATATTTCAATGATGTCATCAACTTGAAGCAAATGACCACCAAGTTTTCATCCTTTCATTTACAATTAAGTATTTAAAACATAATTTTTATTTATAAAGTCATTGGTGTAAGTAAATAGTAGTAGGGCCCAACATGCCACCAAATTTTAAAAATCAACTTATTTCTTAAAATAAAAAATCAAGCCATTTCTATTTATTAATTTCCATTTGCTCTACCAACAATTATCATATAATCTTTTATCATTTCTAGCTCATTTTTTCATAGGCACCCACCATTGAATACAAAAGATTTTTAAATGTTCATCTAGTTCATCTTTGACAGCTTGACTTTCAACTTTCCCATCCAAAAAAAATAAAACTCATAATCAACATATCATGTAAGAATAAATGTCTTCAAGGCCAAGTCTTCATGTTGTGTGTATGTAGTTGTCTTCAACATGGGTTGCATGTTTTTAGGCTTGCGATATGGAAGGATGATTGGGTCTTCATAATTGATATCATCAACAATGGTAAGTGCAAGACCTGACACATTCATTGTGATTGGTCCTTCTAATTGCTAGAAGGTCGAAAACCTTCCAAAAGGATAGGACTTTTGAGAAGGCAAAGGTTTTCATAATGTGGCTAGAATATTTTCCCAATACTTCACATAAGGACTCATTGTTTTAGCATAAATATCATTCCTTGACATACCCTATAACCAAAAGAAATAGTACACAAACCATCTACTTCTTTTATATCCTTACCTTGTCTGTAACTTATCTCCTATCAAACAGGCAGTATTACAATGGTCTAATTCTAAAGTCCCACATTATGTGAACCTCCAGACCAGGCAAATCTTCAGAAGATACATGCCTATCAACCTATCTTAAATCTGTTACAGTAATAGTCCTTAGTTGTTGTTGGAAACAAAAACGTTCTTATATTGTGAGCACAAGAATTAGTAGGGTCTGGCTTGAAATCAACGTTTTCAGTGTTCATGAACTACTAATCCACCCCCATTACATAGATCAATGCAGAAAAATGCTTGGTCTAGTTTTTAGCAACAAATTTACTTTTGGGTACTACTCCACAATTGAACCAGGTATGCCAAGTTGGTTTACAACTACTCAAGAAGGAGATAAAATTTTGTGAAAAATATGGATCTATAGATGCTTGTTATGATTTCTCCCATCCTACTTCTTTTTCATTCACATTCTACCCAGCCCAAAGGATACCCACAAAGGTTTCTGGCTCCCATTCAGGTGGATGAACTACCCACTGGCATTTTCAAGTAAGGTTTCCACCAACCCCCTACAAAATGTAGTTTTCTATATGTTTTTAATTCTATAGCTCAGACCACCTTTAGGCATCATTAGCCTTTAGTATCAACCTTTTATCAGTCCTAATTCTAACCTGAACATAGAGTCGGCCATCATATAGTCATTGGCACAACAAAGAAAAACATAACTATACATTTTTGCTAGCTCTTTCCTTTAATAAAAATTGTACTTCTTTCTACCCAACAACAGACCTACCTTTTGCTTTCGAATCCTATCTCTTATCCTTATCCGACCGCCTCTTCTTCCCATCTTCCTTGCACACATGAATCGCGTTTGGCCACCCATTGTTAACTACCAACCTGTTTCACATAACAAACAAGCAACAAACTTTCCTACTCCATAACCACTAACAAACAATGAAGAGATAAATCTTGTCGCTTGTATGAAGAAAGTTGATGGTGATTCAACACCTAAACCCTAAAATGAATATAGCGTTCACACTATAGAAATCTAAATGACTCCATGTCCGGTCACATCAACCTCCAAAACTCCACATATTTAATAGCACCATTGTTGTTGAATCTTTTTCTTTTCAATTGACATCAATGCATTGTTGCCCCATATTAGGTAACAAGTTTTACAACTCGAGTTGAAGCTTTGGTCAACTAACAATGTCCACTTGCCACAATTGAATTAAAATCTTGTCTTTTGGACTCCACAACCATTAGTAGGTGATGCTTTGTATTACATCGTTAGCCACCTATTAGAATCCACAAAGAAACGAAAGAAACGCATGTCAATATGCCCCACCAAGGTTTCAAAACCATCCTTGAGATACCTTTGAACCTCCAATTTGAAATTAAGAATCTCTTTAATGAGTTTTGAAATGAAAGGTCAATCTTGGGAAATCATGAATGTTTGCATCAAGTTAATCAAGATGTATTTATTCTATTCCTTCAAAATTTTGGAAAATTATCCAAAACTTTCGTCAATGTCCTTGTGTGTGTGTCCAACAACTAGTAGATTTCAATTCTTGTTCTTTAACACCTATGTTATTTTTACCTACCTCAGATATTAAACCCATTAAAAATTCACAAACAATACACTTTGTAAAACTAGAGCCCTTCTTTTTGACATTAACATTCAAGTGTCATCTCTCTTTTAATCAATTCATAGCAAGTTGGAATATTTTTCCAATGTTTAAGTTTTCGTTAGTTTATGAAGGTAAACAAGAGCAAAATTTTGATTACTGCACAAATCAAAATAGTAATTAGGATTTGTTTAGATGTACTATGAAACAATTTTAGAAGGTGGTGTGGGGTTAAAACTTGGTGGGGCCTAGGTTAGTTATGAATTAACTATGGAAGTAATAAATAATTATTAATGAGAACTAAACATTACTTTGACACTTCACTCTCAAACATTTTTCCATGCTTCAAGAATCAAAAGTTGAATATCTTGTCAACTATTACTAATACCTTTCATCTAATGTGATATTATGTATGTGCAACTTTCAATAATAGATTGCACATTTGATTTCATGTATTTAACTAGATTTTGCAACTTCTATGTTCCTTTGTTTCCATGTTGGTAGGTACCTACCACCTTGTTGATTTTCACATTTATAACACATATAAGTTGCTTATGACAAGCCCATAATTATGTACAATTTGAACAATTGCACCCATCTCCAATATCTTCATTATTCTTTGCATTTGGTTGATCATCCCCTTCAACCATACTAGGTTTGGACATTGCATATGGGGTAAATATGTGAATGGGGCAAATGTTGAGAGTTGCACATAAACTTTCTTTAAAGTGGTTTGGACCCCAATGATTTTCTATAATGGACCTTAGTTGAATGTTTTTTGTTGTGCATGATGAAATATTAATGATTATGACAAAGTTTAGATTGATGATTCTTCACATCCAATAATGAGCCTCCCAAATACCTCTTCATCATCAATAGTGAACATTGATTTGAAAGTTTCTTTTAAATGCTTAACTTGGTATTGTACTTGGTATTGTGAGCATCATGGGGTGTTCACATGACTTCCCTTTGGCTAAAACAAGTAATTAGATCATCACAACAACATGACAAATTGTTAAGGTTGGAATTGTACCGTCAACATTGGATATAATGAACAAGAGGAAGTGTCATTGTAAAACATAATGGTAGCACAAGGGTTGGTGATTAGGACTAGTTGGTGGATAGTTTGAATTCATGTTCATGGTGGGAAATAAAGAAGGACTAATTCAAAGAATTTTGAATTGGTGAACATTAAGAAATTGAATAAATTTTTTGAGGATGAAAAGAAGCTCAATGACAGAAAAAGATTTTGATGGATAAGAACAATGGTTTTTTTTGTATTTTACATTTTTTGTTTTGTTTTCAATTCCATATGATTTAAATTTTGTTTTCAAATTACTACAAATGTAATATTATTGCATATATGGATGCTAAAATATTTTTTTCTTAGGTTTTACTTTTTGATTTCTACAGTTTTTTACTATTATAGAAGATTTAAATAAGAATTAAAGAATAAAATAATCTTTGAAAATTAGTGTTTACCACCAACCCTAGTTATATCCATGCATCAAAGATTTTTAAATTATATTTTAAAAATTTAAACATTTAATTCAAATTTGCTCATGAAATTTTCATCAAACGAATTTTAAATTCAAAAGATTAATTAAACTCAAAAAAATTCTTTTTTACCAAACACAATGTTCAAAACATTCATGAATTTTATAATTTTTTATCCAAATGAATTTTACATAGATTGAAAACATCCATGAAATTTGATGAATTTTGTTCAAACTAATCCTACATTAAAATACATTGCAAAATGCTTCAAATAAAAAATTAAAAAAATTTCAATATTCATTTTATTTTAAAAATATGAAAAAATAAGAAAAAGCAAAAATATTGACACATATATTTTTTAAGTAATAAATTTGAACATAAACATAACAAAAAAAAATTGTTGATGATTGTTACATCAAAATATCAAAAGAAACCTTGTTTATGATGAAAAAATAAAGAAAATGTTAAAAAATTGCATGTTCAATCCTTGGTATTATTTTTTGCATCTTTTACATATTTTGTTCCAAAAATTTTACAAATTTAAAAAATAAAAACCATTATTAATTATAACTATATATTTAAAACTAAACCCTACCCATGATCAATGATTTTATTTTCCAATTTTTTGTTTTTGCATGAATGGCAACCATCTTAAGAGAGAAGTAACATTAAATGGCAACTAGTTTTTGGACCTATTCAAACAAAAATCCTTCTATAATTTGGAGCCTACCTATTGCAACTTGTAATAGAAATGTGGTGAACTTGACTTAAAAATTGGTTTTTTTGGCAATTTTTTTTCAAAAATAAGAATCTTACAACAAAATATTCCCTTTTTAAAATATATATATTGTGGGATTTTGCACCAAAAACACATTACTCCTATACTTCATTATGGAATTTTTTATTCATTTAATTTTACAAAAAATACGAATCTAATTTCAAAATATTATAATAATATGAAGAATAAACTTGAATTTTTTTGGAAAATAAACAAAATAAAGACTAAAGCAAAAATACTATTCTCATGCACTTGCAAATTGATAATCATAATAAATAATACAATCCAATGTTTTCATATCATGAAACATACATAAAACCCATAGGCCACATCTTGTTAAACATTTGTCACATTTCATAATCTACCAAATTTGAAGTTGATAGATTATGAAATGTGACAAATAAAACTTGCAACATTTGATTATATGTCCATATGATTTGATAAAATTCATGGGAGGGATTTTAGAAAAATTGTCATGTTGCGCTCATATGGCTTGCATTTTGGCCTTTTAAACCTACCTCCATTATAAAAAAACATAATTTAAAAAAATAAAAATGAAAATAATATTTTCATAAAAACCTGAAAATTCAATAATTTGTTCATGCATACAACATAAAAATATATTTTTAATCAAATAAATGAACCAAAATGGACATTCACATACCCTGTTTGCAAGTTAGAACACAAAAATTAAAATTTATTCAAAATTTTAGTTCGCATTACATGAAACCACACAAAAATACAAAAGGTAAAACAAAATATCCCCAAAACACAAAATAAAGTAAAAACACAACACCACACACACAAACATACAAAAAATAACAAACCATATTTAAATATTAAAAAAAAACCATAACCAACCCAAAACACATAAAACACAAACTTCAAATTTTCAACTTCAAATTATAAAATCTCAATCTTTAAACCTAACTTAAGAATAAACACATAAAAAGCAAAAAAAAAAGCACATACACAACACATCAATAACAACACAAAGCAATTGATAGAATTACAAATTATAAATATATGCCATTGAGAAATGAAATAAAAAAATTCAATGATATTTCAAAAAATATGTTCATATTTCCTATTTACATATAATATATTTTTAATGTCAAGCACATGAGCAAACTTTACATGTTTGCAAGGTCTCAATCTTGTTGTGCAAACAACATATTTAAAAGTTTGTAATGACATTTATTAATCTTCTTCCCATCATTCACTTCCACATGGTTTTTCTCTTTGAATTAACTTTTGATGTTTTTGAACACAACTTGAAATGTAACAATAAAATCTATTGCATAGAAGCCCCTTTTTCACAATAATAATTTTCCATGTCCAATTTTCTTCTAATCTCAGCAAGTTAGGGTGTTGATTTGAGTGGCATGAAGTCTCCCTTGACAATTATTCAAGTTTTTGCAAGACCCTAAAATGAGAGAAAGGTTCATGACATGGAGAAAAGGTACCTTAAACATCTTTTATTGCAATGGATGTTCACCTTGTGAGACGTAAATGTGAGGGAAAATTTGAGGTTCATAAACAACCCACATGTCGACTTACCATTGTTTAACAATGGCTCTAAATGTGTATCAATTCAATGATTGTGTTGCATGACTACATAAATTAGTTTATGTAAAAGGGAGCAAACCCATGTTTTTCCACCACTTTCTCTTCAGTTCTCTTGTTGACAAGTGGACATTGTTCTATTGATGAATAGTATTCGCACATTAATCAATGTAGATTTGGTACTATGGGTAGTCCTTCTTTGTGGGATGGCTATTACAATGGATGTTCAAGTGAAAGAAGGACTTTATCACGACCGTTATTTTGCAAACATGTTTTTTCTTCTTGCCATAGAGGTTTTGGGGGTGTCTTCACCAGCAAGTCAACAACTTTCTTCATTGATGTGCTAACATGACGTGAACAACAAAAGACACTGGAGGCATTCCTTTATCAATTTTACATTCTTTTTATAAACAAAAAATGTCGATGACATTACAAAGAGCGCATGTGTAGTTTCCATTTTGAGATGGACTATTATTGCAAGGGAGGGTTCTTCTAGGCTTAAAGCTTTATCAAGCCTACCTACCCTTTCTTTAGTTGACATGCTTCATGTGACCGGTGGAAGTTTTGGCACTTAGTTTTTCCCTTACCTCCATGTGGCTCACCTCTTTGGGGCTTTTTTGTGTGCTTGGACTTTGGTCATTGTTTTTTTTGTTTCTTTTTCTCTCCCATTCTTGGGTGCTTTTTCAAAAAAAGGTTTGGTAGGGTTTCATCAATTAGTAATTAAAATCACATAGTCCTTGATGTGTGTTAACATATAATGTTTTTGAGCTCCTTGATATTGGCACCCATGGTTGGATTGCATTTTTGTTCAAGGTGAAACTATTGTCATATTAAGATACATGCATTAATGTTATGTTAGATTTTTTTTTTTATTGATGGAATTTGAAACTTCAAATACAACCTTAATGTTCTTGATAGGTGTAGTCCCATTATACAAACCCGTCCCCCTTGAGGCGAGTCCTTAAAAAATTGGTCTTGGGTTAATTAGTCGTGCTGAGATGTCAAAACAAGATTGGTTATTTAGGGAAATTATTATTGATTCCATAATTTATATGTTGAAATAAGTTTTTGAAAAAAAATTTTAACTCCAAATTTTTTTTCACTATACTATTATAATAATATTTTTATTTAAAGAATCCCCAAAATATGTCATTTCCAAATATTTTCAAATCCTTTTAGAAGTCTTTCAAGTAATGAAGATAGTAGTTACATAAAAGTTAAACGCGTAACTGGGAATGAAAATTTTACAAAATGAAATAACTGGGACCCAAACTAGTTTGTGCACCAATTTTTGTGGTAAACTGAGTTTCTTGTGTTTCCTTTTTCCTGAGCGCCTGCACTGCTGCTACAGATATTTTCACTGCTCCTACCTGTACGACTACTATAATGACTCTGGAACGTTCTTCATTAAATCCTGAGTTTCAGCATTTCGTACCCAGATTTAATCAAATTTCCTTACTTTGCAGATACCACTGAAAGAGGGGATAGGGGGCGAAAGCAGAGGAGATAGGGGGTGAAACAGAGGGTGACTTTACGGATAACTCTATTGTTTAAAAAGTGATTTTGGACATTTTGGATATAAAGTATATGTTTGTTTTTATAATATATTATGAATGCTATTATATTAGTAAATCCAAAAAAAATTCAATATCAACTTAAGGAACCACATTAAAATTTGAAATATTAATTAATGGTTTTAGTTGTTTTGTTGCCATTGGCTATCAATTTTGTAATTTCATTTTTGGATGAAATAAAATGGACCAACTTTTGAATTAAAATTTCAAATATTATTAAAGTGGGTGTAGTTAAGGCTTAGGTCCTTAGGGTTCAAAACCTTGGAAATTAGTTAAATTTCAAATATGGTACAAAGTAGGATTGTACACTTCTAGTTTGCTTAACTAGGAACCAACCCATAGTTTGAACCAACCAAAAAGGTTGCATAAATCTAGCTTTTGGAAAGAACATTTGATAATGATTTTGGCTAATTATTTCATTGAATGTCTTGTTCTGATTCTTTTTATGGCATAAGCAATGGTAAGTAGAAAATTTGTGTTCCTTGTCATTAAAAAATGACAAATTTTCATAAATTAATTTTGATATCTTGAAAATAGAAATATTAGTTTATTCAATTGTTTAATATAATGAAAATATTTTATTTTATTAAAGTAAAATCTACAAATCACATTTTCAATTTGAAGTAGATATTCAAACGAATGCATCTATTTGCAAAGATGTTTAGATTTTATAAAGTAGGTTGCTTTTATAGATGAAATAGGGTTGAAATATTAATTTTATAAAATTTTCAAATTAATGAAGGCATAGAAAATACTTGTGTATTCTCAAATTGTGCATATTATAGTTATAATATATATAATTTGTAATATAAAAATCTGCAAAAAATGCTGATAACCAAAACTAGAACAGTCCTACAGTGCCAAAGGAATTACACAGCTCCTCATCCTAGCTCTAACAACATGCCTCCAGCAAAGTAAAGAATTGAAACTTCAGAAGGATTCTATGAAATTCTTGCTTCTAAGATCACAAAGTACAAGATTCAGGCAGCCCTTTTGAACTCTGATATACGGGTTCCAGATTCCACCAGAATCGAGTTTTTTCCCATTTTTTTAAGCTCTTCCTTCACCTCAAGGATAAATAGCTAAGTACAGATATTTCGAATCGAGCTAGCTTGCTAAAATCTAATGGCAATGGCCATTGGAACTGATTCCTACTTTCCTTCAGTCATGCCACGAGTGTGCAGACTGATGAGGAAAGATGAAAGAATGCATATTTGATCTTTTATTGAGGCAGGGATGTTTCCTTGCCAGAAGGAACTCCAAAAATTTCTCGAACAGGACCTTTGAACCAATGTCTTGCATCTATGATCCACCAACCCATTACTGCACCCAAGACTATTCCAAGAGCAATTGGGGCGTAATTGAAGGTGCTGAATTGGATAGGGTACACTGTCGGGAGAAGGAATATGACACATGTGTAGCAGATCCAGAGAAAAGCAACTGCACAAACAACGCGGCTTGCTGTTCCTAGAAAGAATGGACCTGGGTGGAACTTCTCTTTTGCAATTATCATCCTGAAGAATATTGGCACAGCATAACCACCTACCCACCCAATTGTGCAGATTGAAGTTATGGCAGTAAAGACCACGCTGATCTTAAGGATGGGAAACCCCAAAAGGATTGCAAAAGCAGCACAGATCCAGACAGCATTGGCTGGGACCTTGTACTTTGGATGAACTTTACGCCAAACTTTTGAGAAGGGAGTTCCCCCATCTCGTGATAGAGCATATACCTGCAGCATGCCACAAATTTAATCAGCATATTCTGCAAACATCTTAATGATTGTGGCCAAGAATTTATTTGTTCGGAATGCACTGAAGTTTTTAGAAACAGATCTTTCTTCTTTTTCTTCACTTGTACCAAGAAAGAGAATGATGAAAAACACTCTTTCATATTAAGTTTTTGGCCTGATAATTTAGCTTCCCAGATTTGGTGCTCAATGCAGATCACTAACTTAAACTTCACAAGCACCTCGTACGAGGGTGAGATGTAACTTACAACTCGAGCCGCACTGGTGGTGATGGAAAGGCCGCCAAAGAAAAAGGATCCCCAAATCACACACAGCAACACAATTGCACCTGTAGCATTGTGGTAACGCCCATGGAATGCATCATACAGAATCTGAGCTGGAACAAAACTGCCCATTGTTTCATTGCTTGGATCATAGAGGTAAGTCGGACTCTGTGAAGACCATGCACCAATTTTCAAATGCAATTTTTCAACAGTTTTAATCACACCTCAGATAGCAGATGATCAAACCTCATTTGGTGTTTACTGGTAAGGTCACAGATCTGTAGATTTTAGATTGGCAACTCAACTGAAAAATTTTGAGGTGAGAAAAATCAGTTGCAAATGGAAATTTCTTGAGGTAGACCTTACGTGTGAGCCTGAACTAACCTCAAACCCAAAATTACCTGGATTGAAAAAGTGAGAGCCAGAATAAAGCCCCAGCCAAACACAGAAATGAGACCAATGCTCGAAAGGATTGCAATTGGACCATTGATATCAGCACCTTTGGTCTCCTCTGTCAAATGTGCTGCAGCGTCATATCCATACAGAGAATACTGGCTAACCAACCAGGAGAGAAGAATGGCGTATGCTCCACTTTTGATACCTGTGGTGGCATCTCCTAGCTCAAAATGAGTGAATACATAGGAGGCAGGCTGTGTTGTCTTTGCAACCAATGGTAGCAGTATTACTATGACAGTACCTCCTACCACCTGGCAGCGCCAAAATTCCAACATTCACACAGAAACAAGACAGACCACCTCAACGTATGCTCCTCCTCAAATGCACAAGAGGAGATTGTGACTCAATTTCAAAAACCATAACTGGCAGCATTCAAGTGGAATTCATGCATGAAGGAAAGCGGAATGGGAGAAGCAGATAGTTGGTTACCTGCCAGTAAATAGACACCATATCAATTATAGCAATTACATTGAGTGCAAATGTGTTGAGCACTGCCCATATGAGGCACAGTGCAATATAGATGACAAGAAATACTCCACGTGGAGCAAAGTAACCACCATTCTTGTTTGTACCTGTGCAAAGCAAAATTATGTTCTGCAATGTCTGTGTTCCTGCATATGCCTGCAAGACTCACAATACCCAAAACCATTTGAACTATCAGACAAAAAAGATTCTTCGTGTCAATTCATATTGGATAGATTGAAAATTTATCTAGACTTTTTTAGTGAAAGAACATGTGTGAACGTTGCCATGTTGAGGAAGGTGTTGTTATGAATTCATCATGTTTGTTGCAACCAGAAATTAAACCCACCACCTCTCTGGTCACATAATTTCCTATCTCAAACCCTAAACCCTTGCATGACCTACATTTTCATGCTGACAGCAAGGCCCTGGCTTCTCAGTGAGTGTCTTCTATCATTAGTCTGCCAAGTTATTATAAGAGTGCAGATATTCACACCAATGACAACAATGTTGTTCTCATGTTGTGTTGATCAAATTGTGTCACTCATTGATAGGTCATGAAGAAATTGATGTGTGTCTGTGTTTGTATCATCCTTTTGACTCAATTCATTCAGACATCAACCCCACTGGAAAACAAGAGATTTGCAGTAGTACAGTAGTAAGTAGTAGGAGGAGGAGGAGCTTGAGAAGAAACAAACAGAACACCTGTGTGCCGATGCCAGCAATCAAACCAATTGCCTCCAGCCATGCACACACCCACGATGCCAATGGACCCCATCGAGGCCCAGCCAAATGAGCTGCCCAGAAGTAGAGAGATCCTGTTGTCTGGACCATCCATCATCATCATCATCTCCAATCAGCCTCCTCACATTGAGAATCATGATCAAACTCACACAACTGTTTTGTTACTGTAATATAATATAGATCTAGCACAACTAGTTCAAACATTGTATTTTTCTTCCAAGAATGGTACAAACAAGCACAGATTGTGATGAAAACCAAAATTTGTTTCTTCACACACAATCATGATACTAACTGCAATTTCAGGACCTTAGAAATCCAAGCATGTGCATGAGGGAGGACAACATGCCATGCACACCAGCAGCAGAGAGATTGCAATGAAAACCATTTGTTTCTTTGTGCACATAATCATGATACTTCCAACTTCAGTCTTAGAAATTTGAGCATGTCCAAGAGGGAGAACGACAGGCAGCTCAGATTCTGATGAAACCCGCTCAATGTTTCTTTACATGAATTTATCATGATACTTGCAATTTCTCTCTTAGAAATATATTGAGCATGTGCTACTGTGCGAGTGGGAGAACAACATGCCACATAAACACCCCTGGAAGGGACAAGATGCAATCGCACATACACTGTACATGTATGCACCACACTGCCCACGGCAGTACTAGGAAGCAGAGGAAGAAGATGGCTGTGAAAAAGCTTGCAACAAGGAAGGAACCAGATGAAAAAGATGGTTGTGAAAAAGCTTACAACAAGGAATGAGAGGAAGAAGATGATGGTGAAAAAGCTCACAACAAGAGGAGGAATAAAAGGAAGAAGACATGATGGTGAAGAAGCTTACAACAAGAAAAAGAATAAGAGGAAGAAGACATCATGGTGAAGAAGCTTCTACCAAGGACGGAATGAGAGGAAGAAGATCATGATGGTGAAAAAGCTTGTACAACAAGAGAACGAATGAGAGGAAGAAGATTATGATGGTGAAAAAGCTTGTACAACAAGAGAAGGAATGAGAGGAAGAAGATCATGATGGCGAAAAAATTTACACAACAAGAGAAGGAATGAGAGGAAGAACTTCATGATGGTGAAAATGGTTGCACAACAAGAGAAGGAATGAGAGGAAGAAGATCATGATGGTGAAAAAGCTTGTACAACAAGAGAAGGGATGTGAGGAAGAAGATCATGAGGAGTCAGAGCAAGAAGATCATGATGGCATGAAGAAGCTTACAACGAGAGAAGGAATTGGTCTCCAGAGGAAGAAGATCATGATTGTGAAGAAGTTTACAACAAGAGAAGGAAGGAATCAGATCTGGATGGTTGTGAAAAAGCTTACAGGAAAAGAGGAGCAAATTTCCGACATGGCAAAGCCCACAAACCAGGTGAAGAATGTGACAACAACCCATCCCCACACTAGTCCCACTGGTCCTGCATACATCAAGCTGCTTCCATACAAAGGCACAATGCCTGTAAACAATGTCATGGTGGAAAATGCAATTGCCATGCACTTGAAGAGTGTCTGCACATCCATCCCACAGCAGCTCCTCATCATCATCGTCAACAACAACAACAACAAATCCCCAACACCAAATCTGTCGGCCACAAAACAATTTGCTACAACAAGTTCAGGAACACTCAAGCCCTGAAGAAGAAGAAGTAGTACCATCTCTCGGCGAAGCTCCTGCTTGTAGCCAAGCTCATTCAGCCTGCGTTCACCCGAGTCCAGCTGATCTTCAGGCTCCATCCGCGGGGCACTGTCCTCCTGCATCGTCGTCGTCGTCGTCGTTGTCACGGCGGAGTTTTTCGGAGCAGCCGGCGACACGACCATACCATCGTTGGCAGCATCCTCTTCTGGTGCTGCTTTCGGTATGTCCAGTAACAATCCGTCGCCGTTCGTTGCACTGTTCGCCGCCATGGTTGCAAACCGAACTGCTTGAGTGCTTGTTTGTTTGCTTGTTTCCTTGCTCGTTTGTTTGCTTGTTTGTTTGGTGGCTTGTTTGTTTGCTTGCTTGCGTGGGTGTTATGGAACGGACTTCTTCACACCAATCTTCAGAATCCGTTCATAGTAATCTTGAAGCCGAGCTTTGGATCCCCGATGGAGAGATGCGTAATCAACAAAGAAACCCGCCAGCCATCATCAATCCACAAGAAGAACAAACCAACAAGCAAACGCACTTTTACTTCAAAGCTTGTCGACTAAAGCTACGAGCTTGGATTCATATTCCGTCCGGTCCGTCCGCGCAAGCTTCAACTTCTCCTCCTAATAAGATTACTCCTACTTCAAGACCTCAAAGCACCACGACGACGACGACGACGACAGGAACCCACTCGGCTTCCTAACCAATCAAGTAAGCTTGTAGCAGCAGGCTCCTCCTGCAGCAGCTCATTGAGCTGAATCTATAATCATGTACCCACAAAGAAAAAGCTTCAATCAACAAGCAGTCCGTCGCAACTGCAGCTTGATCACATCTCCAAATCTTATCCTTGCCACTACTGCAAGCTAATCTACTAATCAAATGCAAAATCTCATGACCACTCAGCTCAAGACTTCGCAATTGTAATAAGTCACCAAACAACAAACAAAACAAACAAACAACAGCAACCACAACGACAACAACGAGAGAGAAATTTGTTTTTGGGGGACTACAAACTTTGGTGCTGCACGTGTCAGGATTCCAACTCGCAACTTGTCCAATCCCGAGCTTCTGTTTTTTTCCTTCATGACACTACCTAGTGTCCGAGAGAGAATGGAATCCCGTGGTTGCCAACCAACCCCAAAGCCAAAAAAAAAAAGAAAAAGAGCTTTTCCTCCCGAATTGTCCCACTGTTGTCATGACACACACACAGACACAGAGTTTCTTCCGCTGTCGAGGGTCCCACTTCATACAAAAAAGAGAAAAAACAAAACAAAAGGTTTTCTTTCTCGTCCGAGATCATCCTTCTCCAATGCAAATGAACCTCTTTCGTCTTTCTGAAGATGTACCTCTTGTTGTTGCTGTTGTTGTTGTGCTTGTGCCTTCCTTTTTTCTCGCAAACGGATTCCTAATTTGCTCTCTCGCGCGCGCGCACGCAGACACACACACACCCAAAAGCTCGCAAAGCAAAACGGCAGCAGACAAGAAGAACACTCTTGAAGGCGAAGAAGAAGAAGAAGAAGAAGGAGAATGGAAGAAGAAGCTGAGTGAAGCTCCCGGGATTCGAACTCACGACCGAAATCATTTTATGATTTTTATTCTTCTTTCAATAAATCTTCCATATTTCATATTAGTGTTACTAGCAAGGTTCTTATTTTTCTTTTTCTTTTAATTTTTTTTTGATATCGAAAATTTGGCTAACTTTTCAAAAAATAAAATAAAAAATAAAAAAACAACAACAACAACAACAAAATTAGTTAAATTTGCACTAGAAAAACCAAACTCAACTCTCCAAAATTTTCCCAAATTTGTTTTTGCTTGAAAAAAATGACAAAATTTTGTTGGAAAAACTTACTCAAATTTACTAATAAGTGTACCATTCAGCAGCAGCATTTTAGTACTAGCATGGGAATTGTTTGGTTTTTCACCATGGTTTCCTAAACCCTAAACCTGGCCCCACTTACATAGGTGAGAAGGGGGAGGACTTTGGGTAAAACAATATGGGATTAAAGCAATGTGCTCTTGGGAACAACTGTGGGGAACACATTGGGAACTTTATGGGAACCCATTGGGAACTTGAAAGGAACATTTTGGGAACTTTATGGGAACCCATTGGGAACTTGAAAGGAACATTTTGAGAGCTTTATGGGAACCCATTGGGAACTTGAAGGG